>Ga0213867_1000113_pt1 | contig 36087 bp, 51 predicted proteins | sample PICome_12_FD_160120 | JGI IMG/M metagenome (GOLD analysis project Ga0213867, IMG submission 160120) | Coastal seawater microbial communities near Pivers Island, North Carolina, United States - PICO540 | ecosystem: Environmental > Aquatic > Marine > Coastal | place: USA: North Carolina... | reverse complement strand
ACAGACACCACTTATTCTGCAGGTAATAACATGTACCTGTCAGGCACTCAGTTCAACGTAAACAGCAGCCCAATATTTAACTCTGTGTTAATTGGCAATAGAGTAACCTTGCAAGAAAGCACAGACCGTGCCGATCTATTGCAGATTACTTCTGAAACTTCTGGCTGGGGTGGCCTCCAAATCCGCAATAGCTCTAATGAGGGTCGTTGGTCATTTATGACTGATGGCGCTACGGCAGGTATCTACGACGACGAAAATAACGATTGGCATGTTCAGTGGTCAGAAAATGCTGGTACAACATTTTATTATAATGGTACTGCTAAAGTAACCATTGGCAACACCGACATGGAGATGTCCCAACGCTTAGATATGAACAACTATGATATCTACGGCGTAGACCAGATAGCCCATCACGGTGACACCAACACATACATGCAGTTCCACGCGGCTGACCAATGGCGTGTCGTTGTAGGCGGCACAGAGCGTCTAGAAGTCAAGAACAGTTCGCCGCATGTTTTGGTAACTGGTGATTTGAACAGTACATCAGATGCGCGGTTAAAAGAAAACGTAGAGCCAATCACAAATGCATTGTCAGATGTAACGCAGCTTGAGGGTGTTTCGTTTGATTGGAAAGACACAGGCACACGCGGTCATGGCTTCATTGCTCAACAAGTAGAACCTATTTTGCCAGATGTTGTGCAGACGGATGAAGAAACAGGCATTAAGTCGATTAACTATGTCGGCATGATTGGTCACTTGGTAGAGGCAATCAAAGAACAGCAAGAGCAAATTGACGCTCTGAAGAAACAACTTAATCGCTAATAGTGAAAGGATACCAGAATGGCTTTAAGAACAGGCTCAGGTTCAGGCACTGTTAGAATAGGTAACAGCGGCGAACTACAGAACATCACAAGTGTTGATGCCACCACAGCGGCGGCTATTGGTGCGGCTGGTGTTGGCGGGGGTGGTACTGTAGAAATGACCGCAGACGGGTCAATCTCAGCAGGTGATGTTGTAGGTATTAGCGCAACAGGTAAGGTTAAAACTACGGAAAGCGTATTTGGGCCAACGACACTTTCATACACACAGGCATCTGGATACATGTATGGAACTAAACTTGCCTATGACCAATCATCTAATAAGGTTGCATTTGCTTCTAGGGATACTTCTTCAAGTAGCGGAAGAATGAAAATTATCGTCGGAACAGTTGCGTCCAATGGTTCTATTACTTGGGGTACACACTACGAATATACTGGTTTCACCTATGTAGCTAATATTGGCTTAGCGATGCACAACAATGTCATTGTTGTTACCTGTAAAACATCAAACTACGGCAATTATCTCATGGGCATCGCATTCGGTGTTAGCGGAACTACAATTAACAGTAATTCTGGCCCATCATATCTCAGTGGAAACGGAGGCAACGCCGCGAATTTACAGGGCGGTAATTACTTAATGCCAGACGTAAACAACTCTGGAAAGTTCGTCTTGGCTTTTTGTGACGAAGGTAGTCAATACCCTTATGCTGGGATGATTACAGCAACAGGTTCTAGTTTGTCGTTCACAAAAACAAGGATAACTACGGCTATCAGCAATGTCGCAGAAAGATGCGACATAGCTTGGTCGCCTACTTACAATAAATTTATGGGCTGGTGGTCTAACTCATCAGTCACTTCTGTTGCCTGTGAAATATCAACATCAGGTTCTACTTTATCCATCGGGACACCAGTTCAAGCAACGCTTTCAGGAATGGGTGTAGACCATTATGGTTTTGGCTTCGATAGTGTCAGTGGAGACTATGTGCTTGTAACTAGAAGCGGTGGCACCATGTATGCTGCGATAGTGAACACATCTTCCAGTGGGGCAGCGCAAAGTTGGGGTAAGGTTAATTCTCTACGCCAAGGTTTCGGTGGCGACTATTATGCAATGTACACCTACGATGCTACAACAAATGAAGCAAAAGTTGGAGTTTGGGGCCATGAAAACCCTAATAGATATTTATTTATGCTATCAGTTACTGGTGAAGATGTAACCATAAAGGACACAATAACTGTAACAGATTACACGGGTAGTCTTTATGGGACAGAACTTGAAGGTTTACATGGTAGAGGCACGTTCTTAGCATGGGGACACCCCAGCCCGACAAACTCCCAACACAGAAACTCTACTGAGGTAAACACTAAAAGTAGTTACTTCAAAGTATTAGGCATATCAGAAGGCACTTACAGCAATGGTCAAACAGCAACCATTACTGTTACTGGTGGGACGACTAGTCAAATTTCAGGATTATCCGCGGGCGCAGGATATGGCCCAAGTGCATCAAGCGGTGGAGACTTGGCCCCAGCAACTGATGGTAACTTTGCAATTGCACTTAAGACAAACGAACTATTGTTGAGGTAAGCCATGAATGAAGAAGATAGAAAGATACTAGAGGGAACCACTTTCCCAGAAGGTACAAGCGCAGATGATTTACCTACAGAAGAAGTTGCATTGTTCAGCGAAGTATTTCGTGAGAAACGTGACAGGCTTTTAAAGGAAACTGATTGGTGGGCTGTAGCTGACCGCACGATGACCCAAGCTGAAACGGATTACCGTCAGGCTTTGCGTGATGTGCCGCAGCAAGATGGCTTTCCAGTAAACATTACTTGGCCCACGAAACCTGAATAGGATGTAGTACATGCTTGGCTTTACCCCCATAGCCGCAACCCCGTTAGGCGCAACAAGCGCATTACAGGGTCTGACGTTTGAAGTAGACGCAGGCAGCTATGCAGTAAGCTATCAGGGTGCAGGCAAGCTAATTACAGACGTAGCACCGACAGGCGTATTCACGCTAGATGGTCGCGCGGTTGATCTTACAAAAGTAATGAGCGTGGCGGTTGATGCTGGCACGTTTACCTTTACTGGTCAGGACGCAGGGTCAACACGCGGTTATGCGTTAAAGACTACAACAGGGTCTTACACTGTCACAGGGCAAGATCAGACGTACATTGTGCATGTTAGTATTCTGGCAAACGCAGGTACATTTAACGTCACAGGCCAAGAAATCGATGTAGACATCAGCGAAGTTGTAACTGCGGGATCGTACACGCTCACTGGCCAAGATGTCGGATTGTTTGCCGCATACAACATAGGCGCAGACAGCGGTACGTTCACAGTAACTGGCCAAGAAATAGACGTTGATATTTCTGAAAGTTTTGACGCTGGATCGTTTGCTTTAACTGGTAAGGACATCGGCACAGTCATTGCGATGAATGTTGATTTAGCGTCAGGTTCGTTTGCACTGACAGGCGCAGATGCGGCGTTCTCTGTTGGTACAAGCATAAGCGCAGAAAGCGGCTCTTACACCACAACGGGGCGTGACGTTATCACAACCAAAGCCATGAATGTTGCGTTGATTGTTGGCTCATATACTTATGCAGGTAAGGATATCATTGTTCGCGGTTGGTTGGAGCCTGTCGTCGGCGCGGAAAAATGGACAGAGCAGGCTGTGTCGGCAGAAATATGGACGGATGCTGCGTAGCGTGGTATTGTTCTTGTAACAGAGGAATGAGACATGACTTTTAGTGTAACAAAGCCAACAGTCGGTGGTGACGCAGACGGTTGGGGTACAAAGTTAAATAACGCGCTGGATGACATAGTTAGTGCGCACAATGGTGGTGCAGAAACTACGCCAAATGTAGTTACATCAGGAGCGGGATGGAAAGTTAATGGTGTTGCTGTAACAGCGTCCGCCACAGAGCTAAACAAGCTGGATGGCTTAAGTCCTACAACAATAGAACTAAACCGCGTTGATGGTGTCACAAGTAATATACAGACGCAGTTAGATGCAAAAGCGCCTTTGGCTAGTCCGACATTTACAGGGACTGCAACAATCCCTACGGCAACCATTACAACAGCCAATATAACAACTGTAGACTTAGGTGATTGGACTATTACAGAAAGTTCTGGTGTTCTCTATTTTGCGACAGGCGGCACAAACAAGATGAAGCTAGAAGCAAACGGTGATTTAACAGTAGTCGGAAACGTCACAGCTTATGGAACAATCTAATGGCTCTACAGACCAGTGGTGCAATATCCCTAGATGACATACACGTTGAGGCGGGTGGAACTACAGGTACTGAGGTAAGCCTCAATGATGCAGACATCCGTGATTTGATAACCAAAGGCGCTGGTGCGCAGGCGCGTTTTTCAGAATGGTACGGCGCAGCAAGAGAGTATGCACTTGCATTAGCATCTGATGTTTCAAACATAGATGTTAGAGCCTTGGCAATAACAGATGGTTGGGATGGTAACGAACCTTTAGTTATTAACGTAAACTCTGGTACTACAGTATATTCAACCACTACCTCTACTGCGGGTATGCTCATAGCAGGTAGCTTCCCTAACGGTGTAACCATTAACAACAGTGGTGCTATTACAGGTAGAGGCGGTTCAGCGGGGCAAGACGGTGGCGATGCTGTGGAGATTACTACATCTGACAGCGTAACTATAACAAATAACTCTGGTGCGTTTATTGCAGGTGGTGGCGGCGGTGGTGCAGCATCCCAAGGCGGTGGCGGTGCAGGTCAATCCGCACCCAACGTATCTACTGCAGGTGTAGGCGGGCCTTATAGTTTCAATGTGGGTTTATCTGGGGTACTAGCAACATTTGGCTGTTCAGAAGGTGGTAGCTGTATTGTTTATGGTTCTTGTACTGCCAGTGGTTCAGGTAATAGAGGCTACGGTGGAGATCAAGGTGCGTTTGCGGGGTCAGGTTCAACATCTGTAGGCTGCTGTTCTGCATCTGGCACAGGCTCCAGTGGAACTGGTTGTACATGTTCATATACAAATACACTGTGCGGGGTCGGATCACCAAACTCAGGCGGTACTGGTGGTTCTGTTCTTAGTGCTATAAGCAACGTCACTAATAGTGGTGGTGGCTGGGGTCTAGCGGGAACAGGCACAGGAGCAGGCGCTGGCGGTGCAGCTATTACAGGCACATATGCTACACTAACAAATAATGGCACAATTTACGGATCAACATAATGAGCGCAGAAGACACATTAAATGTTCAATGCTGGCAAGAGATTGATGGTGAGAGAGTAGAGATACCCTGCCCCGATAATGTGCTAGATGAAAGTGCTTTCGGTATACTAGCATCGTCTGAAAAAGCCCAGCAAAGAATGGATATATGTAAAGCATGTCCTTCCTATAAGTCTGTGTTGTTTATGTGCAGTGAGTGCAGTTGTGTAATGCCAGCTAAAACAAAGCTAGATAACTCTTCTTGTCCGCTAGGGAAATGGTGAAATAAATGACGTTAGTACCATTAGATATTCCCGCAGGTTTTTATCGAAACGGGACTGATTTAGAGCAGGCAGGGCGTTGGCGTGACGGATCGCTAGTTCGTTGGCGTGACAACTCATTGCGTCCAATTGGTGGTTGGCGTGAGCGTAAAACATCTTTTGCGACTAACCCTATTCGTGGCTTACATGCGTGGGAAACAAACAACGGTAGCGTATGGCTTTCTGGCGCTTCGCATGATGCATTGATGGTTATGACAGGTGGCGGCACTCTGTACAATGTCACTCCAAATGATCTGGCAACAGGTCGTGAGGATGCTGCGGCGAATGTCGGTTATGGCGGTGGCAGTTACAACTATGGTATTTACGGTCAACCAAGACAGGTAACACAGAACACGGTGCCGCAAGAGGCTACAACTTGGGCCTTGGATAACTGGGGTGAATACCTTTTGGGCCTTCATTATGACGATGGCAGAATATTAGAATGGGATTTGAGTGTCCCGACATCAGGGACTTATTTCCCGATGGATGACGCTGCGGTTACAACTATAACATCATCAAATCCTAACTTTACTTGGTCAGCCAGCTTTTTCCCAGATGGCCAAAACCCCGCAAGTTCGGGGATAGAAAGCGCAATTGCTAATGGCACCTATGGATCGACATTTCGTCGCCACTCAAACATCCCGATAAAAAGGGGCGCAGAATACATAACAAAAGTAATTTTTGGTGCTGCTACCAATGTGAATTACAACTTCTATGTATCCGTGAATTATGATAACGGAACCACTGGCACATATTTTTCCAGCAGCACATATCAGCCTAGCTCTGGCGTTCCACCCACGCCGACAGTAGATGGTAGCTTTGTCGCGGATGACGACGGAACAGCAACACTTTATTTTGGCGCAGTAACCGCTGACAGCATACAGTTTAACTACACGTTTTATTCCTTAGACATCAATGCAGATGGTAATGTTACTCATGCAAGACCATTGCCCAATGCGCCAATTAACAATGTTGGCATGGTTGTAACAGAGGAACGCTTTGTTTTTGCTCTTGGTGCAGGTGGTAATCCAAGGCGTGTTCAATGGTGTGATCGTGAGAACAATACGCTGTGGACACCAGCCGCCACAAACGAAGCTGGAGATATTGATTTGCAAACATCTGGCCAGATTATGCAGGGCATTCGTACACGCGGTCAGACACTCATTATAACCGACACAGACGCGCATACAGCACGTTATCTAGGCCCACCATACGTTTATGGCTTTGAGCGCGTAGGAACGTCTTGCGGTGCTGTTTCAAGGAAATCTGCATCTGATGTAGACATCGGCGTTTTCTGGATGGGTAAAAGCGGTTTCTTTAGGTTTGACGGAAACTCAGTGCAAGAAATACCGTGCGATGTTCATGATTATGTGTTTGGCGATATTAACGTAGGCCAGATTTCAAAGGTATGGTCGTTTGCCAACGGTCAAAATGGTGAAATATGGTGGTTCTATCCGTCTTCTGGAAGCACAGAAATAGATCGCTATGTTGCGTTTGATTACAAAGAAAACCATTGGCTAATTGGAGAAATGTCCCGCACAGCAGGTATTCAGGGCGGCGTTTTCCAATATCCCATCATGGCAGGTCACAATTCAGATAGTGATTTGTATGATCACGAAGTGGGATATAACTTTGATAACGAAACAACTTTTGCTGAAAGTGGGCCAATTAGCCTTGGCGCAGGCGACAATATTGCAAAGGTTACAAAGCTAATACCTGATGAAATAACACAGGGTGACGTAAACGTAACCTTCAAGACACGTTTCTATCCTAACGCGACTGAAACTACCCACGGGCCTTACACGCCTGCCAATCCAACAAGTGTTCGCTTTTCTGGTCGTCAGCTTCGTATGCGGGTTGAGGGTCAAAGCGCAACCCAATGGAAAGTGGGAAACATGCGAATAGACACAATTGCTGGGGGTAAACGCTAGTGCCAAGCCCAATCTTACCCCCTCTTGGCCCAGACCTACGCCAGTGGGGGCGGCAGCTTTCGTCATATTTGCAGCGCAATCTTGCAAAGCTAGGGCAAAAAACAGCGGACGATAATCCTTCTGAGGATGGTGTTATTCTGTGGGATCGTGAGTACAAGTATCCTGTTGTTTCTTATGACGGAGAGTTTCGTCAGATCGTCATGGAGGGCGGTCACATTTCTTTGATCGCATCGTCAAGCATCACTGCTGCTGCGGCAGACACGGCTTACTCTATCACGTTTGATGCGCCGACAGGCAATAAGTATATTGATCGGGATGCAACAAACCCAGAGCGCATTGTGTTTGAGGAAGCTGGCGAATACCTGATTAACTTCACAGCGGAAATTACATCATCGTCTAGCAGTGATGTGACGTTTTATTTCTGGCCTGCCAAGAACGGAACGAATGTCACAGGATCGACTATGGTAAATGTGCTGCATAACAACGGTGCAACTTTGGTTGTTTCACGCAGCGCGGTGTTTAGCTTTGATGCAGATGACTACTTAGAAGCGAAGTGGGCGGTGGATAGTACAAGTGGGTCACTGAACTCAACCGCAGCCACATCATTTTCCCCTGCCTCACCTGCGGCAACAATGACAATTACGCGGATACATGGGGAGCATTCATCGTGAACGACATGAAACCAATTGATGAGCTAAACCGTTGCCGCCCTTGGATCGAAGCGGCACTTGAATACGCTAATGGCACACACGAATATCAAGATATTGTGGATGCGGTGAATACTGGCAACATGCAATTGTGGCCTGCCCCAAGGGGGTGTATTGTTACGGAAATTGTGGTATATCCTAGAAAAAAGGTGTTAAACGTGTTCTTAGCTGGCGGTGAATTAGACCAGATATTAGACATGAATAACGATGTAAAAGCATGGGCGTTGGCACAAGGGTGCGAAAATGCTACAATGACAGGAAGATTTGGTTGGAAAAAACCGTTGATGGCAAATGGCTGGGAGCCGTTATACGCCACATACAAAAAGGAAATTGAGTAATGTCTAAAGGCGGTACAACAACAATCCAACAAGCTGCACCACAAACGGTGACGCAAGATATACCGCAGTATATTGAAGATGCTTCTAAGCAAAACCTTGCACTAGCGGATAAAGTTTCCAACATCGGTTATGTCCCTTATTACGGGCCAGACGTAGCGGCATTTAGCCCGATGCAGCAGGCAGCCTTTGAAAATACGCAGCAGGCCGCAGGTGCATTTGGAATGAATACGGGAGCGGGCCAATACATGCCAGAGGCAACACAGTTTGCAGGCGGCGTTCAGGGTTATTCATCGGCCCCAGTGTTTGAGCAATCAGTAGAGAATTTACGCCAGTATCGCCCAGCGCAAGCGCAATACATGGATACGTTCTTCATGAACCCAGTGACAGGTGTTCAGGGTGAAAATGTAGTCCCAGAGGGAACGCCAGATTTCGCGGTACAGCAATATCAACCATCATCACCTCTTGGCGTTCAGCCAGTGAGCGTCCAAGGTAGAGGAAAATAACATGGCAGGTGCAGCAAACCCAGCAATGACGCAAGGTGTAAATACAGAAATGCGTCAAAATGGTGGTCGTAGTTTTGTAGACCCAGCAATTAATGCATACGATTATGGACGGTTTGGCGGTGGCAATCAGTCAGACACATACGTTGATAGCGCAGGTATTACCCGTGAGCGTGGTCAGCTTGGCTTTGCAAGCGCGAACCCGAATGCGGGTGGCGCAACTGGTCAGCAACTACAACCAGCGCAACAAACAAATATGGCTAATCCTTATAATCAAGCAGCTATGGCGCAGCAGGCATCTATGGCACGAACAGCGGCAGGCATGGGTCAAACCGCAGCGGGTGGCATGGCAGCTTATCAAAACCCTTACGAAAACCAAGTAGTGCAGCAAACATTGCGTGACGTTGGGTCGGCAGCGCAGATGGGATTGAACCAGATCGGCGCACAAGCACAACAAGCAAGAGCGTTTGGTGGATCGCGTCAAGGCATCGCGGAAGCAGAAGCCATGAAGGGCTACACGCAGCAAATGACAGATGCAGCGGGTCGTCTACGCGCACAAGGATTTAACACTGCTCTAGGCGCTTCACAGGCCGATCTAGGTCGTCAATTAGGTGCAGCAGGTCAACTTGCAGGTATGGGCCAGCAATCGTTTGGCTATGGTCAGTCTATTGGCAACCAGCAAATGATGCAGGGCGGTATGCAGCAAGCTGCAATGCAAGACTTGATAAATGCAGCAAGAGGCCAGTACCAAAACTATGTAAACGCGCCGACACAGAAGATGCAGCTTCCTCTACAGGCTCTTGGCATGGTGCCTTACAGTTCATCGCAAACAACCACAGGTGGTGGTACGCAACAGAACTTCAACCCAGGATTGTTCAACTATCTGCAAGTTGGCGCAAGCATGTTTGGATAAACTAAATGGCAGAGAACAAACGCGCATATTACATGCAATTAGCACGGGAAGCTGCGCGTAAGGCGGGTGTTCCCGAAGACTTGTTTCTGTCGCTAATTGAGCAAGAAAGTCGCTTCAATCCTAATGCCTTATCTCCGAAGGGCGCTATGGGTTTAGCGCAGCTAATGCCAGACACCGCAAAAGAACTTGGCGTTGATCCTACAGACATAAAACAAAACCTTGCTGGCGGGGCGCGTTATCTAAGCCAAATGATGAGCCGCTTCCCCGATCTCAATATGGCGCTTGCGGCGTACAACGCTGGGCCTACACGGGTAGAGAAATTAGGTCGTGTTCCTAACTTTCCAGAAACGCAAAACTACATCAAAGCTGTTCTTAATCGTTTGCCTGATGGTCGCCCAGCTAATTACCCGCTTTCAGCAAGCATGACCCAAAGACCAGTTCCACCAAAGGAAAAGCCAATGTCACTTCTTAGCTTTATGCAGCCCGATAATTCAGGAATGAACCTTGGTCAGCGATTGATGAAACGTGATCCAAATACGGGCTTAAACTTCTTTGGTCGCGTTGGCGCATCACTTGATCCTCTTGTTCTTCAAGGTACTGGCATGGGTCAACAGATACGCGAACAAGGCTTGCAACGCGCTGCATTCGAAAAACAGGATGCGACAAAGAACGCTACTATTGGAGAATTAGAGCGTATTGCTGGCGGTACGGGTGCTGGTGCGGCTTTAGCAAAGCAATTGCTTGGTGCGGTGAAGTCTGGGGCCATGACACCTGCTGAAGCATATAAGGTTTTGACAGCGCAGCTTTATGACACTAGCGGAGATAAGATTAGATCGTCTGTTAAGTTCCAGAACGGTGCTTATTATGTGATCACTGACAAGGGCCGTAAAGTTTACAATAAAGAGGGCATGTTAGTTCCTGAAGGGCCAGAAGCAGCAGAGGTTTTGCGTGAAGCAGAACTAAGCGGTATCGCGATGGAAGGTGTAGCTACAGGTACTACAGAGGCGGCTAAATTCCAACAGCAAGCGGCAAATGAAGCATTCAAAAAAGCAGAGACTATTTCAACGCAAATTAACACAATAGATGAAGCTCTGAGGTACATTGAGCAAGGTGCGCAACGTAATATTATTTTGAATGCGTTGCCAGATATCACCAATGAAGCAGGTGGTCTTACACGCGCATTGAACCAAATGAGCTTAGATGTAGTTGCGTCTGTCACTTTCGGAGCTTTATCAGCAAGTGAATTAGAAGTTGCAAGGCAAACAGCGTACCCACCAAATGCATCTACCGAAGAACTAAAAGAGTTCTTAATTAAGCGCCGTACTGCTTTAGAAAAATTACGCCGTTACACTGAAGATGCTGCATCCTTTATGTTAAATCCAAACAATTCACGCGATGATTGGAATAAAATGATGCGAAATCGCCGTGATCAAGAAATGGCAAACCAACAAGAAAATCCATACATGGGTATGACGGTTACGCAGCTAAACGCAGAATATGCAACTTATGCAACAATGACAGAAACACAAAAGACGCAATTTCGTGCTGCGCTAGAAGCGGCGAAAGCTGCAAACCAATAGGTGACAAATGGCTAATCTAACTATTGAGGAAATGTTGCAGGGCATCGGTTCTGAGCAACAACAGAATACACAGCGCATTCTCTCAATAGAAGAAATGCTGCAAGGACTAGATGGTGGCTCAACACCAGCGGCAGAACCTGAAGAACAGTCACTAATGGATTGGTTCAAGGGTGGGAAGCGTGAGGAAACCATACCTCTTATTCAGGGCGCAAACTTAGGTTTACCAGAAGATAAGGCGCGACAAATGACAGCGCTACTTGCGACCACAGCAAGTGATGACCGTTTGCAGTCAGGCATCCAGAAGATTTTACCGAATGCTCAGTTTGATAAAGATCGCTTCGGTAATCTGGTTGTAATTGCGCCAGTTTATCGTGACGGTCAGGAAACACAGCAATACACACGTTTCTATCCAAACCCGAAAGGATTGAATGCTGTTGATTTAATGCAGGGCGCGGGTGCCGTTGCGTTAGGTCAAGCAATTGCGGCAACAGGCGGTTTAGCTGGACTACCCACAGCAGGTATGCTTGGCGGTGGATTGATCGGTATGACAGAGGCTGCAATCGTTGAGGCCGCAAGTTCTAAGCTGAGTGACGATCCCTTCCAAGTTTTTGACATTCCGATTGGTTTCTTCGGTGGTGCGCTAGGCGCAAAAGCTGCACAGGTTTTGGGTGACATCGTTGCAAAAGTCAAAACCAGACCATCAACTGTTTTAGACAGTAACGGCAACTTAAAGGCTAGTGTTCGCGCACAACTTACGCAGCTAGGATTAGACCCTGATAATATTACTGCGGAACTAGCTGCAAAAATCAAAGGTGAAGTTCGTCGGGTTGGTAAACCAGAAGCATCTGCTGCACTTGCGGAAGCAGAAAGCCTACCAACACCCGTGCCACTTACACGCGGTGAAGCATCTGGGTCGCGGGCGCAGCAATTGTTTGAGGATCAGGCAGAAAGCGGTGCGTTTGGTGAGGGTACACGTTTGTTCATGGAGAGACAGCGTGGGCTTCAGCAAGAGGCTTTGTCAGAAAATTTGTCTCAAATACAACGCGGTTTAGGCGGTCAGGAGATTACAACAGGTCAAGGTGGGAAAGCAGCGCAAGAGGCTTTAGCGACACAGCGGGCAGCAGAAAAAGCGGCGGCTACTGAATTGTTTAATATAGCCAAGCGGTCAGGTCATGCATTTATTAGCCCTAATATGGCTGGTGCGGTAGCTGATGATTTACGCAGTGTAATGGATGATTATTCACTAATGGAAATACCTGTCGTTGATAAGATCGTCATTGACATGGAAGAAGTCTTGGCAACAGGTGGCGACATCACGCGACTTTTCCAATTGCGTAGACAGCTTGTAAATGCAGGGGATGCTGGATCAGTTACGCAAAAAGCAGCGGGTGAGGTGCGACAGCAGCTAGATGCATCCCTTAAAGCTCTTGTAGATCAACAGCTTTTACTTGGTGCTGATGAAGCAGTAACAGCACAACTTGCTGCAATTCGTAACTATGCTGATTTTGCAAAAAAGTGGAAATCTGATGGTATCTTAAATAGACTGACTAAGCAGGTGACGCGGGACGGTGAGCTTGTGTTTAAAGAGCCACCAGAAAATGTAGCAAATTACTTGTTTGGCGCAGCAGGGTCAAAGTTGAGTAAAGGTACGCAAATGGTTCGTGATTTACGGACTATGAAAGCTAACTTGCCAGAAGAACAATGGAATGAACTGCGCCAAGAAGCATTTATTCACATGGCAAACAAAGCCCGCAAAATGGGTGATGATGGTCAACCTGTTATCTCTGGTAGTCAGTTTCAAAACTTTTGGAATGAAATGAAGAAAAACAATCCCGATCTTGTGTCAGGTTTGTTTAGCCCTGAAGAACAGCGTTTGATTTCACGGTTCGCTTCAGTGGCAAGACGCGCAACGGCGGGTGCCAAAAACTACAGTAACACAATGACTACAGCGAACAGCTTATTAGGTTTGTTGGCAGAAAAGTTTGGTCAAACATCTATCGTCAGATTGGGTATGAGAGCGCCATTTATTAAGATGTTCTCAGGTGCTGTTGCTGAAAAGAGTTTTGATGTACCATTAGGCAGGGCCACACAGCCGATTTCTGGTGCAGCGGGTGCTGCGGCGGCAAGTGGTCAAGGCGGCGATCCATTCTATGACATGTATCGCGGTGTAACAGGCATAAACATACCGCGCTAGGAGAATTAAATGCGTCCAGAACCATTAGATGAAACACAGATCGAAGGTATTGTCTCCAAAGCAATCCAAGATGCGGTGGACTTTATCGAAGCAGAGATTGCCCCGCAGCGTATCAAGGCGCAGCGCTATTTTGACATGGAAACAGACCTAGACCATGAAGAAGGTCGGTCATCGGTTGTGGCCACAAAATGCCGTGAGGTTGTTCGTGGCATCAAGCCATCACTGCAACGCGTCTTTCTAGCTAACGATAAACCAGTAGAGTTTGTTCCGCGTGGGCCAGAAGATGTCATGGCAGCAGAGCAAGCGACACAGTTCATCAGCTACAAATTCCAACAGCATGACGGGTACAAGCTAATCAACGATGTATTCCAAGATGCCTTGGTTAAAAAAGTCGGGATTGCGCACGTTTACTATGACGAAAGTATGCGGTCTGAAATCCATACCTTCACGGGCTTGGATGATGATGAGTTCACTTTCTTGGTGAATGAGGATGATGTTGAAGTTTTAGAGCATGAAGTCAAAGTCTCTATTTCTGTGGATGAAATGGGTACGGAAGTTGAGTTGCCTGTTCATGATGTAAAGATTTCGCGCCAAATCCCAGACGGTGATATTTGCATCGAAAGCATCCCCCCTGAAGATTTCTTCGTGGATCGTAATGCCCGTGGGATCGATCAGTTCTACGTTTGCGGTCACAGCACAGAAATGCGTGTAGCCGATCTACTGGCGATGGGATTTCAGCCTGAAGACATCGACGGTCTAGACAGCACAGAATACTCTGTCATGGATGATGAGGCAGAGTTTGAGCGCCGTGGGTATACTGTTGACGAAGGTGAAGACGAAAACGCGTCATACGCTTCTAAGAAAATCACAGTAACCGAAGCCTACATGGAGTTGGATGTTGAGGGTACTGGCATCCCACGCCTGTATCAATTCATCTGCGCAGGGGCTAACTACAAGCTACTGAACTTCTATGAAGCAGATACAGCGCCATACGCGATCTTTGAGGTGGACAGTGAGCCACACGCATTCTTTGGTACATCACTGGTCGATCTAGTTATTAACGATCAGGACGCGGCTACATCGATGCTACGGGGCATCCTAGACAACGCTGCACTGGTGAATAACCCTGCAATGCAAATTGTCGAAGGTCAGGTTGCGGTAGATGACTTGCTGTCGAATGAAATCGGGCGGGTTATCAGAGTTAAGAACATGGGCGCTATTGGTGAAATGGCGATCCCGTTCACAGCGGCACAGACACTGCCTGCACTGCAATACTTTGATCAGCTAGTAGATAACAAAACTGGCGTATCCAAGATGGCGCAGGGGCTAGACCCAGAGGTGCTGAAAAGCGCTACAGCTACATCCGTGGCGGCTTCTATGGAAGGGCAAGCGGGTCAGGCAGAGGTGATTGCACGTAACTTGGCAGAGGGCGGTATGCGCCGTTTGTTCAAACTTATGTTAGAACTTTATGTAAAGAATACTGACAAAGACGAAGTGATGCGTATGAACGGTCAGTTTGTCCCAGTAGACCCACGGGCATGGTCTACAGAGATGGATTTGATGGTCAACGTGGGTATCGGCACAGGGCGTGAACAAGAGCGCCTAGCAGTGCTACAAATGGCATTTGGCATACAACAGCAGCTATACCAACAATACGGGCCTCAGAACGGCCTTGTGACGCTTACACAGATACGCAACACAATGGCAGACATCATGGCGCTGGGCGGTGTTCGCAATGTTGATCGTCACTTTATGCCGATGACCCCTGAAATGGAACAGCAGATGTTGATGCAGCAACAGCAGCAACAGCAGATGATGGCGCAGCAGCAGGCACAGCAACCAGACCCGAATGCAGCATTTATGCAAGCTGAACAAATGAAAGCCCAGACCCGTGCGCAAGTAGACATGGCGAAAGCGCAGATGGATCAACAGTACAAGATGCACAAGCTGGGTATGGATGATGACTTAGCGCGTGACGAAATGGTTCAGGACTTGGCGGTCAAGGTAGCTGAGATACTGGGCAAGTATGGCACAGCGGTGGACGTACAGCAGGTCAAAGAAGAACAGGCAGCGGTACGTGAACACAACGCGCAGATGATGGGAATGCAAGGTGGATATTGAGCAACGGGCTAAACGCTCAAAATCACTGTTAGAGAATGAATGGTTTGTAGAAACCATAAAAGATTTGCGGGACACCCAAATGAGGACTTTCGCAGATAGCAGCGCCCAAGAGGTGGAGAAACGTGAGGATGCTCACGCCATTTTGCGGGCATTAACAGCAATAGAGAGATCACTACAGGCTGATGTAGATGCCGTAGCTCTCATACAACGGAAGGGAAAGCACCGTGGAAACGACTAACCCAATCAATGGCAATGACCTAGAGGCGGTTGCCGATAACTTGATTATGGATACGCCTAGTAATTCTGAGGCACCAACGGACGAAGTAGTAGAGGCAACTGAGGACACTCAGCCCGATATTATTGAAGATGATGGTGATGATCAGGATGTCGTCGAAGCATCATCCGACGATGATTATGATGATGTTGAGGATGTTGAGGTTGAAGTAGACGAAGCTCCACAAGAGCCTGAAATGTACACTGTCAAAGTTGATGGTGAAGAACGTCAGGTATCCTTAGAGGAGTTAACCCGTGGATACTCAGGGCAAAAGTACATCCAAAAGGGCATGAGTGAAGTAGCTGAACAGCGTAAACAGTACGAACAGCTAACTAACGAAACGGCTCAAGAGCGCCAAATGCTACAGCAAATGATGCAGCGTATGCAGCAAGGCAATGTTCCCGTTATTCCCCAATACCCAGCAGAGGAACTCAAAGAGAGTGACCCTTTCAGGTTTCAAATGGAAGCGGAAGAATATCGTCGTGCCGTTGAACAGCGTCAGCAATGGGAGCAGCAAGTTCAGTATGTTCAGCAACGCGAACAGCAAGAGAATGATCGATTGCAACAGGAATATCTCAGCCAACAGGCCATGCGCTTAGCTGAGTGGATGCCTGAGTTCGGGGATGAACAAAAACGAACCGCTTTCATTCAGGACATGACAACCAAAGCAAAGAAGCATTACCAGTTAACTGATGATCAAATCAGCACTGTTAAGACAGCAGAGGAAGTTATGATCCTAAATGACGCACTGAAGTGGCGGGAGCTACAAGCGGGCAAAACCAAAGCCAAACAAAAGGTAGAGGGTGCGCGTCCAGTAGTTAAATCCGCAGCAAAACGTTCAGCACAAGCAGGCAAAGTATCACGCGCTAAAAAAGCAGAGGCGGCAATGCGGGAAAAAGGTGACATCGATAGTGTCGCTAATTTCCTACTTTCTTAATCTTTTGTCTAAAGGAAAACGACAATGGCTGTAACAGCAAATACAAACGAAACATATGATGTTTCAACAATTCGTGAAGACCTAGCGGATGCGATGGCTTCGATCTCACCAACTGAGACAATCTTTATGTCTACAATTGGCACACGCAACGTGGACAACACATACTTCGAATGGAGCGAAGTCGATTTGGCAGCCGCCGCGACAAATACACAGATCGAAGGTGACGCGGGCCTATCTAACAATGCGCCAACAAACGCAGTCCGCAAGGGTAACTACACAGCTATTAGCGCTAAGGTTGTAGAAGTTTCTGATACAAACCAAAACGTTAACGGTGTTGCGAATGCTCAAACAGTAGCCAAGCAAGTCGCCTATAAGTTGTCTGAATTAAAAAGAGACATGGAAAAAATGGCTCTGGACAATGTAAGTGCGGGGGCAGGGGCTTCTGGTACTGCACGTACAACTGCGGGTCTACCAGCGTTCTTGACTACTAACGTAGAGCGCGGCACAGGTGGTGCTAACGGTACTACATCTGGTTCAGGTTCTGCGGGTTATCCAAACGCGGCAGCGACAGACGGTACACAACGTGCAATCACTGAAACCCTATTGAAGTCTGTAATTGCTTCATGCTGGGACGAAGGTGCTGACCCATCTGTTGTTCTTTGTGGTTCTTCACAAAAGCAAACAATTTCTAGCTTCACAGGTAACGCGACTAAGTACCAAGAAGTAGACGGAAAGCGTTTGACAGCAGCGGTTGATATCTATGTATCAGATTTTGGTACACTTCAGATTGTACCAGCCCGCCATATTCGCGCTAGAGATGTATTCGTACTAGACCCAAGCTACGCAAAAATCGCGTACTTGCAGACAGCACGTCAGAAGCCTCTTGCCCGCACTGGTTTGTCAGAACGCCGCTTGATCTCAGCAGAATGGGGTCTAGAGGTAACATCAGAAAAAGCACACGGTGTTATTGCTGACTGTTCATAATACTGGTTGGGGGGTGTATGCCCCCCTTCTTTACATGGGAGTTTGATATGAAGTTAAAGATTATTACAGATCGTGGCCCGTTTGTGGATGGTCGCAAGGCAGCGATGGATGACATCGTTGAGGTTGCTGATGACGCGGGGAAGGCAATGATCGCTAACGGATTTGCGCAGCGCATCGATGATCCGAAACCAAAACGCGCCCGTACTGCCAAAGGAAAATTAAAAGCTGATGACCCTTCTACGCCAGACGTAAACGAAGCGTGGGAAGGCGGGAAAGCACCGAAGAAACGTGGAAGGCCAAAAAAGAATGGATAACTACCTGAAGACTTCTTACCACACTGAAGATGACAAGCTAATCGTAAAGCGTTCTCAGGACATCCAAGACATCTTGGACTTCAATAAGGAGCGCAACATCGATGGTCATAAGGTCGGCAGCGACATGCGATTGGCTGGATCAGTACCCTTTGTAGTTATTGAAATGTGGATGAAAGAAAGCGGTCTGAAACTGGGGTCGCAAGAGTTCGCAGAATATGTTAAAAAGAAATTAATGTCAGGCGACTTTGGTAAGTTAATTGCTAACGGATATTAAAATGACCACACCGATCAAGGTTAATTTGCAAGCCATGTCTTTTGGCTTTGCTATCATTGTTCAAACTATTCTTTTGGTTGGATACATCACTGGCATTGCGTCAGATGTTGAAACAGCGGTGCGGGACATTGACCGCAATATGCAACGGATTGATCAGCTAGAGCAATCGGTTCATGCGCAAGAGGTTCTATTAGCAAGAATTGCGGGTGATATGTCAGCAATTCGTGAGAGCGTTCAAAGAATAGATGAACGCGGCAGTCAAAAATAATGCCCGATCCCATAACCATAGGCGCGGCACTTTCGGCAGCGAATGTGGCATTTAATGGGTTAAAGTCCATGATCGCTACGGGGCGTGAAATTCAAGATTGCGCTGGGCAGCTTTCCAAGTGGGCTTCTGCAATGTCAGACATTACCTACCTTGAAAGCAAAGCTAAAGAAAAACCATCGCTCTGGAAAACCATGCGTGGGTCTGTAGAGGATGAGGCTCTGGCAGCTTTTACTGCAAAGAAGCAGGCAGACCATCTCAGGTCTGAATTGAAATCGTATATTTCAGCTTATTGGGGGCCATCGCACTGGGAAGAATTAGTGCGGCTTGAGGGCCAAATACGCAAAGAACGTAAAGAGCAATTATATCGCAAGCAAGAGGCAATAGATGCAATTCTAAGCTGGGTCATCGGGTCAGCCTTTGCAATTGTTGGTGCTGTGATTGTAGGTGGTGCGATTTGGTTGATTGGTTCAGCACAGGGGCGTTGGTGATGTTGTATATACTTGTGTTTATACAGTACATTCCGTCAGCTTCATTGAAGTATTATCAGATCGGCCCGTCATACGGTACATACGAAGAATGCGAACAGGAACGCAGAAAGGCAAGAGAGGGTTTGGTTATACACAACAGCCAAACTGTGGCTTGTCTTGAGGTTAGTGGAACGTAAGCATAATCAGTGGGTAGTTTTGACAGATGACAATGTGGTGGTTATCATCACGACACACAAACGCATAGCCGAAAGGTATGTTTATGGAAAATCAAAACTACGATCTAAACCAAAACGGAAAGATTGATCCAGACGAACGCGACATCATGCTGGAAGATCGTCGTCGTGCAATGGAAGACGCAGACGCCAAGAGGGACGCACAGAGGCGCATGACATGGTTTGCGCTATCTGGGATGGTTTTATACCCTTTGGCTATTCTGGGAGCCTCTATAGCGGGTCTCAGCACCGCCGCAGGGTTAATCGCAGACATAGCAAACATCTATGTGGTGTCTGTGAGCGCTTTGGTGGGTGCTTACTTTGGATTTAGCAACATGGGGGCTAAGAAATGATACAGGCACTAATAGGGCCATTGACTGAACTAGCGGGTGGCTGGTTAAAAGGTAAGGCAGACAAGCAAGCCGCAGATGCCAAGCTGAAACTGACAGAAGCGGAAGCCAAAGCCAAGATAATGCTTTCTAAAGAAACGTCCGTTGCTGATTGGGAACGGATCATGGCACAAGGCTCAACGCAAAGCTATAAAGACGAATACTTAGTTTTACTGTTCAGCATACCCTTGATCCTTAGCTTCTGCGGGGAATGGGGCCGTACAGCCGTTGCAGAGGGGTTTGTAGCGCTGGAAGCGATGCCAGAGTGGTATCAGCTTACTTTGGGCATAATCGTGTCTGCCAGCTTCGCTGTGCGATCTGCGACAAAATTCTTTGGGAGAAAATAATGGCTAGAGGTGATGCACTAAAGATGCTGCAAAAGACTTGCGGGGTAACACCTGATGGCGCATTTGGGCCTAATACAGCCCGTGCCATTGCAGAGCATTACGGATTGAATGCCAATCGTGGCGCACACTTGCTTGGTCAGGCGGCTCACGAAAGCGGCAACTTTATGATCTCAGAAGAAAACCTAAACTACCGCGCGGAAACAATGTGCCGTGTGTGGCCCTCACGCTTTTCGTCAGAGGCCGAAGCTGCCCCATATGCAATGAACCCACAGAAACTGGCAAACAAGGTCTATAACGGGCGCATGGGCAATGCAGCGGGTTCTAATGATGGGTTCAAATTTGCGGGAAAAGGTTTCATCCAGTTGACTGGCAAGGACAACGTCCGTGCATTCGCTGAACATATTGGGCGTGACAGCTTGGTAGATGACCCATCGCCAATTGCAGATGAACTAGCGATGGATAGCGCAATCTTCTTCTTTGAGCGTAACGGTTTGTTCGCTATGGCAGATAAGGGTGTCACCGATAGTATTATCAAAAGTATCACTAAGCGTGTGAATGGTGGGTATCACGGCCTAGAGGATCGCATGGATAAGACTAAGAAGATTTATCGGTGGTTGGCCGCAACATAGGTTTGATTGATCTGGATAGCGTGTCAGTGCGTACACAGTACATATTAACATCGCTATCTGCGTTGAAGTATAGCGGCATATCTTCGTTGTCGCGGATCGCTATTTGACACGCCTCATAATCGGGCAAAATCAAATATGTTTCTATGTCAATACCGCGTAACGCATATTCTATGTACAGTAGCGTAAAAAATTCCATTGCTCTCACATTTCATTTTGTTATTTTGTTGCGGTGGGCGGTTTGATACCATCGTTTTTGTTGGTCATCCCCAGCTTATATCCCGACACTATAGCGCCGCCCACACGATCACTTGTTTTTATCTTGTGGCAAATCCCACGTAGAAATATCTGCCATTACTTGGCTTTCCGTTGTGTCGATATAATAAGCGATATTCTTGATCGTTATGTTATCCTTTAACATACGGTTTACCATCTTCGCCCGCATCGATGCCCGTCTGGGCCAGCGGTAAAGTGATCTGTCGTTTATTTTCTTTGGTTGCTTTGGTTCGCGCATCAGTTGTTGCTTTTCCTCTTTCTCTTTTATTTTCAGCTTGCCCGATTTCCACCCCTCTTGTTCGCGCTTCATTTCCATGAATGTGCCAAGTTCTTTTTCTGTTGGTGGACGTTTTAATACCCGCGTCAAAGTATCAAAATAGTTTACCATTTTTCCCTCTTATACTGGTGCGCCAGTTACGTCTGCGCGTTCTTCTTTCAATTTATCTAGCACATGGATCATGCGTGAATGTATCGCATCTATGTGCGTCAAAGCTGCGGTGGGGTTTGCCCGTGCTGCGATGCAGTCTTTGATTGTGTGTTCGATGTATTTCGCTAGTTGATTATCTGTCATTTCTTTTACGCTGCCCTTGTCTTTTAACTTTCCAGTGTATGCCTGATCTGATTACCTGATTGTTCAATGCTGAAAGTCCCATGCCCATTATCTTTGCGGCCTCTGATTGTGTGTATCCAGATTGATTGAGACTTTCCAATGCTTCTATTTTTTCACGTTGATGTCTTCGTAACATTTGATGCCACGTTTCCATTACCACCACCCTTTCACTGTTCCTGTTGTCCAAACGATGACCGCCCCCGCAAAGACGATCCCAATAACTACATCTTCCCAAGTTAACTTGCCATATTGCATTATGCTGACCCCCACGCTGCATCGTTGATATCTTCATCGTACTTGCCAGACATGATTTCGTTAAACACTGTTTCTGACAACTTGTAATCTTCTTTACCCTCTACACGCCCACGGGCGCTTTGCAGGTAAACATCTGTTGGCTCAAAGTAACCTTCGTCCATGTCCAATACGCCCTCAAAGACTAATGGTAACTGAGAACCTTTTACGTTGAGGTTCATATTAAAGTGATGTGGTAAACGTCCGCGCATTATACTAATTCCTCTACTGTGATTTGATCTTCGGTGATGTTTACCATTGCAGGCGCGTCTGGATTGCAGTGCCAATGTGCTACTGCCATGCGTAATGCTTGCGCTTCACTTCGCGCTGACTTTGTGAACAAACCAACGCCATCATATTTGCATAGGTACTTCTTAGATTTAGCGGCAGGTTTATGGGCCTGCTTGCCTGTGCCGTTGCACTTAAAGCAAACGCCACCAAGCACGTTTCTGTGGGCCGCGATCTCACCAGTTCCATTACACTTTGCACAATTATAAGACATAGCTGGTTCCTTTCTCTTTGCTATAACTATTATATAGTCGCATACGTGAGACATTGCAATAGCTATATGCTACTAAACTTGATTTTTTCTTACTCTTTAAAATGGCGGCTCATCATCGGGTGCTTCGGGCATCCAGACCATGTCGTAATTAAACATGGCCTGAATGAACTCACGCAGGTTAGACCCCCACATCACGCTATCGACTTGACCATTTCCATGATCTCATATTCTTCGATCTGTTGGAGCTTGGCATACACCTCATCCCAATCATCGCAGTTAGAGCCATCGATCACACCCAAGTAGCTGTAATCTTCTTCGGAACAGATGCAGTAGTTCCAGCCATAGACGTTGTATGTCACGTCAATGCTGATGCCTAGCTGGTTGGCTAGTTTTTGGCACTTGGCGCGGCTTTCGTTGTTCTGCGGCTTGCGCACTGGCTTGCGGGCTTCGTCAGGGATCACGATGCCATCGGTCACAAGTTCGAACGCTTGCTTGACGCGGGCGCGGCGTTTTACGCGGCTGTCTTTGAATGACACCAAGTCTTTGGTTTTACCGCAGACAAAGTTATTGTCGCGCACTAGCTGAAAGTGATTGCCCGCTACGATCAGGTGTGTGACGCAAGGCGATCTGTCGTCGCTGTTGATGAAGCGGATCAGGGTGGGGTTGTCTGACAGGTCGAAGGTTTTGTTGGTGATGTGGATACCGCACATCTTCAACGCTTGCAAAAGGTGGCGGGTATAAACACCAGTGATTGCGCGTTTGCCAGATACATAACGCAGTAGGCGGGCTGCTTCGGCAGTAGTCATGCCAGTAAGTGAACTGATGACTGCTGGGCCACAGTAGCGGTTGCGATCAGCTTTTGTGGTGCCGTTGTTAACTGGGTTTGGAATTACGTTTTTCATGGGATACCTCATATGTTGGTGGGGCCGAAGCCCCGTGATTATTTTGCAGCTTTGTCGATGCCAAATGCTAGGTTGATGCCGTATGTAGCCGCGTTGTCAGCGAAACTTGCGCGGCAGTAGGCAACGCTTGCAGGATTTTGTTTTGCCAATTTTTTTTGACGGGCAGCTTCGTCAACAAAGTATTGAATGGCTTTTGACCCATCATTGTTAAATTCGCGCATTTTAGCGTTGAACATTTTTTTGGCGCGTGTCCATTTTGTTTCGAATTTTGGGTTTAGGCTTGGCATCTGATGTTCCTTTCTTCGTTGCTTATACATTATATATAGTCGCACATGTACTACATTGCAAGGGGGTATTTGCAAAAAAAATAAAAAAATGTAACGACTGACAGCAGTTCCCACACAGAGGATCGGGCATGTATAAGATTGAACTAGAAATAACAGGACAGCCAATAGGCAAGGGTAGACCGCGCTTTACTAAGGTGGGTCACACTTACACCCCACAGAAAACAAAAGAGTATGAGAGGCGCATTCACGCGGCTGCATGGGCGGCTATGGCAAAGCACAACATCGAACAGACCGACAGGCCGATAGCTTTGGACATCATCGCGTTCATGGATATCCCAAAGTCATGGTCAAAGAAAAAAAAGCTGGAAGCTGAATACGGGGCCATCAGTCCTATGAGTACCCCTGATTGTGATAACATCGCAAAAATAGTTGGGGATGGATTGAATAATACGATTTATGCTGATGACCGACAGATCACTAGCCTGCGGGTCAGGAAGACCTACTGCCACCCTGATCGTGGGCCTGTGCTTTACATATCAGTGTCGTGGACTGATGAGGGCGAATAACTTTGCCATCGCACCCATCGGTTTTTCACCTTCAGCGCGGGCTTTTTTATAATCGTCAATAAACTCTTGTTCGATCTCACGCATCTTTGCTTTTGTCTCTGGTGGCAAGTCGCGCGATGTTAGCTGGTTTCTCATGCGGTTAAGCGTTGAGCTAACCACGCTGGGTGAGCGTCCTATTTTCTTACCTATCTCTATAGCGGTTGCGCCACGTTCATACATGCGCAGCATGGTATTAATCTCTTTACCCGACATCCTATTCCCCATCGTAATCTCCCTTTGAGTATGACCAATCAGGGCCGTATTTTTCACGCCACTTCAGCGGTTGCTGGTGAATAGCGATTTTACTTTTGTCAGTACCCCACAAGCCTTGGTGGTGATCTTCGCATAGAGGGATTGCAAGTCTGTCGTGAGATCGTCTAAATCCCGCTCTATCATGGATAACGTGATGCGCTGTTGTGGGTGATCTCTGGATTTCTCCAAACTTTCTACAGACGCAGCATGGCTGCTCTCTGATTTGTTTGAGGTATGCTTCATCTTTTTTATCCTTTGGTTTCTTCAAGCCCATTGGTGGCTTTTTCATCAAATTTGACATTGTAAAGTCTCTCACCGTCTGATTTTTCGCCTAACTGCTCAAACTTATTCACAGGATAATGGAAAACAATTTCCCTGTCATGTGACGGGTTCTTTCTTCTTGAGCTGGGCGGGCTAACGCGAATGTCGCCATAAGATGCTATATTTTCCATGTTCGCATATGCTATTAAATCTTTCCAATTTACAACAAACCAACACGGAATATTCAGGATTGGATATAGTGACTGCCAGTTTTGTATCTTAGTGTAACTGATCATTGCACTTTCGTAGGTTGTACTCAGGCAATTTAATTTTCGCACTTCAACCATTGCAAAAGGTCTATCGTAGCTGTGTGTCCCAGCATCGTACCACTTGTATATAAAACCGTCGAAGCTGGCTTTTGTTTCTATTGACTTTACGTGTCGCCATTCTTTGCGCAGTGATGCAATAAATTCCAATACCGCTTCTTCATGCGCGTCATTGTTTTTATCGCTATAGATCGGCGGTTTATTGTAACGGGTCATACCCTATTCCTTCCGCAAGCGTAGACATAGCCATATCGAAGTAGTTGTTAAATTCTTCTTGGCTCATGTCATCAAAGCTGATGCTGTCCACAGTGCGCATATGCTGGCCCGTGAGGCTGTTGTATCGCATCCTGACGTACCCACATGCCCACTTTAATTCATCGTGCAGGTGATCCTTTGTAGGCCACTTACCTGTCGCCTTAACCACACGTTGAAGTACAGCCCAGTACATATTGTGGTGCGGGTTGGATCGTTTCTTTGTGCTGGTCATGTTGAAGACTGTGTTGATCGCAGTGTCTTCTAACTGGTTTGCATCGTGTTCGGTGAGGGGAACCAGCGCCCCCTCTACCTTTAGCACCTGTATTTTAGAACGGGATTTCATCGTCCATCGCCGCAGGTACACGATCCACTTGTGTCTCAGTTGACGAATGATCGTTATATTGCACTTGTTCGCGTGGCTTTGCATCACCCGCAAACTCTACTTGGTTGGCGCGGATATTGTAGAATGTTCTGCCATCTTTCTCCACTATGTCCAAGCTACCAGACGCCACCACCTTTTTACCTTTGGTTAGGTACTGGGCTAATTTTGTGTTATAATAGTTCACTTGGAACCAGTCTGTGCCTGCATCGCGGCTATAGCCTTTGTTAACCGCGACAGAAAAGGTTGCAAACTGCCCCCCCTTGTTCTCACGAACTTCACAGTCTCTACCGATAGTCCCGACAATTGTGATAGCTTTCATAATCCTAACTCCACTTTTCTTTTGTTGTGTGCTTCTAGCACTTGTTCATATTGCGGCTCTGACAGGTCAGGGCTGTTGATGATTTTGGTGTACTTACCTTCCGCTTTATCGAATTGCTCTTGGGTGCAGTTCTCATAGAACGTAAGCATAGCGTCCACGCGGTCTTGTAAATTCAGGTTCATGGCAGGCGCATTGTTCTGAGGTTTAGCCGCCTTAAAATCGTCGGCTTCTTCCTCAGAGTAAACATCACCATGCAATCCCACTAACTTTAGAATAACGCGATCCTTGGCCCGCTTTTCTGCCATAGCAAACGGGTAACTGTTCTTATTGTTGTAGGGTGCAGCCTCACCGATAGACCACTCTGTGGCCCCTTCCATGTGGCCTGTGACGCAGATGACAGCTTCTTTAGCCGCTACATCACACGCAATGATCTTAGGCTGATCAAAAACAATCTTATAATGCGCAGCAACTTTTTCTAACGCCTTATGAAGAATAACAGGTGTACCGTGACAATCCCAGACCGCTTGGCGTTCCGTCAAATTGATGTCTTTCAGTATCATTAATAATCGTGCAGGTAATCTTTTAGCCATCTGCTTTATCCTCTACTAGTCCAGCCCATACGCCGTGTTTCTCAAATTCGTCAAACGCATCGATAACAGCGCGTTCCACCATATCTATTGCATCTATTGGGAATTGTAGGTTTTGTGATGCGCCTACTCTCACTGCCATTTCTGTGTGTGCTGCAATCATTCTGGCAACAAACAGATTAACTATTGCGGGTGTTATTTTTTCTGACATTTTTACCTCATACTACAAATTGTCTCTTGTACATAATCGATAAGTAGCCTAGATACAACCCTATAAGTTATCGAACGGAGAAAAAAATGAACGCACATATGATGTACAACCTAGAGTATGTACGCAAAGCAATTCAGGATCGACAGCCCGCAAGGGTATGTGAAGCTACAGGTATTTCGCGCCACACATTCTATCGTGTTCGTGACAATGTCGGCAATGTTAGCTATGATACTGTGAAAGCATTATCTGATTATTTGATGGATGCTGAATGAGAAGACCCCCAGCCGAAACTGAGGGTCAAGAGCGATATAAAAATGAGAAACAGTGAGGAGTATTCTCATGTCCCACTATATGACAGCTTTAGCTATGAAGCAACAAGGTTTGAAACCAGCGACAAAGATAGTGTTGTATTGGTTAGCAGACTGCCACAATCAGGAAACAGGTAAATGCTTCCCCAGCATTAGTCACCTTGCAAGCGTCTGCGAAATGTCACGCAGATCAGTTGAGGGCCACCTGACTGTCTTAGAACAACTAGGATTGATCAAACGCTTTAATCAATTCCGTGACCGTGGGGGCAAAACGTCTAATAGTTACGTCTTAGAACTTATGGGAACTACTGAGCATAATAGTTCGACGGACACCGATACGCAAAATCTGCGCATGGTATGCGAAAAATCTGCGCATGGGGATACGCAAAATCTGCGCATGAATAACCTAGGAAGAAATAACCTTGGAAGTAATAACAATAATTCATCATCTGACGATGAAGTAGATTATTACTTTGATCAGTTATGGTCTTTGTATCCTAGAAAGGTTGGCAAGGGTCAGGCACGTAAGGCATTCAAGGCAGCTTCTAAGAAGAAAGATTTTTATGATCTACTTCCCAAGCTGATGGATTATGTGCAAACATTAGAAGGTAAAGATAAACAATATATCCCGCACTTAGCCACATGGCTGAACGGTGAGCGCTGGGAAGATGAGGTAGAAGCATGACATACGACGAAAGAGTAAGAGTTATTCTAAGCGAACTAATTAAGATGATGCAGGGGTATGCAACACCCAAGCACCTAGACACGCGACAGAAAGAAGAAGATGAAGCGCGGAATATTGTTCGTATGCTAAATCAGAAGTTTCCCAAGGACACGACAGAGGATCACATTCGTGGCACGATGGATCGGGCAATGCTAAAGCTGAAGGAAGCGCACAAGTCCCGTACATGGCCCACAGCGGCAGATATCAGCGCAGCGGTATCCAAGTCTATGTCTACAGCTAAATCGTCTTTGCCCAAGGGTAATGGTACGTGGAAGCCAGACAGCTTAGAGATCAATGCAAAGCGGATCAAGGCAGGTGAGCCTGTAGGTCAGATGTACATTCAAGGCAAACTGGCAGAGCGCATGGTGCGGGATGGTCTAGTCACTGAAGAAGAACTTGCTCCATACTTGGTATACATTGACGCACACAGACCCTTGACCCATAGAGAATAACAGTAGAATATGGTATTGTCATGACAGGGCGACATGAAACCCTCCCTGTTATGTCTGCCTCATATAACTGGCCCTCTGATTGCTTCCTTTCTCTATGTGCATCAGGGGGTCTTTTTTTTTAGTATCTCATACGCTATTATCTACAACATATAGACGCACCCACAATGGACGGTACTATGGGAACAGATGTAGAACAAAATAATAAAATAGGCGTAAATACGGGTAATCGTGGCAAGGGTAGACCTAAAGGCGCGATGAACAAAAATAGTAAGTTGCTCAAAGATGCGATACTTGAAGCAGCAGCCCGCGCTGGGAATAAGTTCGGCAAAGACGGTTTGGTTTCTTACCTAGAAGAACAGGCAGAGAAAAACCCAACAGCGTTTATTAACCTCATGGGTAAGGTTCTACCGTTACAGGTCAAGGCTGACATCGAAGGTGAAGTTGATCATGTGGTGAGAGTTGAATGGCAACCCCCGCATTAGTTGAGGTCAGACAGACCGCATACAGCCCGCGCAAGATAGCTTTAGACTTTCACAATAGGAAAGAGCGCTTTGCGATTATCGTGGCTCACAGACGCTTTGGTAAGACCGTAGCTGTAATCAACGATCTGATTAAATACTGCTACGAATGCCCCCTAGACAACGTGCGCGTGGGCTACATTGCCCCGTACCTTTCCCAAGCAAAAGCTGTAGCGTGGGATTACGTGTTACAGTTTACCGCAGATATTCCAAACGTGAAGGTCAATCATAGCGAATTGCGTGTGGACTTTGACAATGGTGCGCGGTTCCGTCTGTTCGGTGGGGATAACTTTAACGCGATGCGCGGCTTGTACTTCGATTATGTCTGCATCGATGAGTTTGCTGACTTCCCTGCATCGGCCTATCCAAACGTCATCAGACCAGCCACTGTGGATCGCAAGGGTAAGATCACACTGATCGGTACGCCCAAGGGCAAAAATGAGTTTTGGGAAATGTGGGACGCAGCAAAGCGTGACCCCGATTGGTTTACTGCGATGTACAAGGCATCGGACACAAACTTGTTAGACGAAGACGAACTGGCAGATGCCCGCGCAATGATGGGCGAAAATCGCTACCTTCAGGAATTTGAGTGCAGCTTTGAAGCAGCCATTGAAGGGGCATATTACGGGAATGAAATGAAAGCGGCTACGGATGATGGTCGCATAACTATGGTTCCATACGATCCAGCGCTTGGCGTTGTAACATCTTGGGACTTGGGAATTGGAGATAGCACCGCAATTTGGTGGTCGCAGCACTTATCCAGCGGTGAAACACGGATCATTGACTACTACGAAAACAGCGGGGTTGGCTTAGATCATTATGCGAAAGTTCTGTCGGAAAAACCATACCACTATGAACAACACATTTTGCCGCACGATGTTCAAGTCAAAGAATTGGGTACGGGAAAGAGCCGACTTGAAACGCTTGACGCGCTGGGCATACGGAACATTGAGATTGCGCCGAAACTAAGTGTCGATGATGGAATACAGGCCGCACGATCTATGCTTGCCAGATGTTGGTTTGACGAAGAAAAGTGCGCACGGGGTATTGAGGCATTGCGTCAGTATCGCAGAAGTTTCGACGAAAAGAACAAAGCATGGCGGGGTAGACCGCTTCACGATTGGACATCACACGGTGCAGATGCGTTTAGATACTTAGCTGTTGGATACAGCCCCACGCAGCAATGGGGGCCACCTATTAGAAGGAATTTGCGCGGGATTGCCTAGTGTGCTAAAGTGGCCTCAAACACGGGGACACCGATATGGTAAAGCAGAAAGCACCTTGGGAAACGGATAATCCGAAACCTAAGAAAAAGCGCAAGAAAATGACTGAAAGTCAAGTTGCCCGCGCTAAAAGACGTGCAGCGGATGCTGGTCGCCCTTATCCTAACTTAATCGACAACATGGCTGTGGTGGCTAAAAAGGTTGTCAAGAAGCAGCGGAGAGCCTGATGGGTTGTGGATATAAGAAAAAAGGCCGTAAAGGCGGGAAGAAAAAATAATGCCTGTAACGTATGGTGGCCCTAGCGGCAAAAGATTAAAAGACGATGATCCAAGAGTAACGCGTCATAGACAAATCTTGGCAAGTAGTGGCTTGGGTGATCCATACGCAAATGGCGCTCCAAGCAATGCCCCAGCTTTACCAAATGTAGTTAGCGGTGGTCAGTCATCAGGCCCAGTATCAGGTGCAGCCCCACAGGCTAAAAGCATTCTAGGCGGTGGCGGTAAGGGTGGCGTAAAGTCTAAAGCGCTAGACCCCAGAGAAGATCGTGAGCTACTACAATCTCAAATAGAAAAGTATAACAACGATGGTAACTTTGGCTATTGGGGTAAGAGCGCCGATGGTATGTTTCGTTGGGTAAATCCACTTACAGATGCATTCGATGGTGGCGGGCAAGACCAGTATGGCACAGCATTCTACGGCGGTGGGCCTTTGTCTATGATCGGTAACGCTATGAAGATCAGACCGCTAGGCATGGCCCGTGAAAAGGATGATGAAGGAGATTACATAGTTGATCGCGCCGACATCGGCTATCGCAACATCAAAGACATGTATGACCGTGGCGGGCCGCAGGCATCAGGTGGGCGCTTTGAGGGTGCTGGTCAATACAGTGAATTGTTAAACCTAATAGCTGGTGAGCGCGGTGAGCGTGAGTTATATGACCCAGCAACAGACTATAGCAAAATCGGTTTGATTGCACCGCCCCCATTGCCAAGTATTTACAACAGTCGCGGCAACAAGAAGCCTAAACGCAAAATCGCACGGTCACTGCTGGGAATGTACTAATGCCACGCAAGAAGACCCCAGCATCAGTAAAGTACGCGAATGGAACGACATACAAGGATAGCAAGGGCCGTACACATAAGCGAACATCTGCGAAAGGCACCAAGCGCGGTGACGCGTATTGTGCGCGTAGTTCGGGCCAGAAACAAACTGAAAAAGTCAAAGTCAGACGCAAGGCATGGGGATGCCGTGGAAAGAAATCGGTGAGGGGCTAATGGACAGCTACGAATTACGTTTAAACTACGCACAAATGACGGGTGACACCGAAAACGCTTTTCGTTTGCGCGAAGATGACACCGAAGGTTACTTTTATAGCGACGATACAATCATGCAAGCGATGGATGAACTGAACAACAGTCGTTTGTCTGCGCGTCCTGTTTACAGCGAAGCCATGTCAGAGTTTGGCCCACGCGCTGGGGTTCCAGTAGGCCGTATGCGCTATGTCAACAGCCCAATGGTTGCGTATGAAAATGCGCAAGAAGACTTGCGGGACTTCAGAACAGCCCGTGATGCAGGCGACACAATGCAGTCTTTGATGTCTCTTGGTAGTGCAGCATCGCAGGGTGTATCAGCTTCCCCAGTAAGACGTATGAGTGCAATGCTCAGTTTGATTGACTATCTACGCGGAGTTGAGCGGTGAACTTTATAGAGTTTTTGACATTACCAGCGCGGGATCGTCGGGAGCGTTTAGGTGAATTTTTGGGTGGCTTGGTGCAAGACCGTGATGAACTGGTCAATTACACGCCACCAGCTAACCGCACAACGCTTCTAGGTGACAGATCACAAACGCCAGCAAGCGTACAATTTGTACAGGATTATGGTGACTTTTTACCTGTCCTAGGTGAGATCACTGGTGCAATGGATTTAGGGCAAGAGCTATCAAAGGATGATCCAAACTATCCGTTAGCCGCCGCATTGGGTTTAGGTACAGTAGTTGGCGCTGTTCCTGTTGTTGGTGACACTTTAGCCCGTGGCATTGTTACTGGTGCTGAAAGACTAGCTGATGCTGTACCATCTGATGTAAAGTACGCAACCCGATCATTGCTAGAAGGTGATCTAGAGGGCGTAAGAGATGCATTCTATGAGGGCGGTGTACCCGTGGGTGTTGGTGCGGATGCTGTATTTGATCGTGTCCGAAGCGGTGCCGAAATAAAAGCACGTCTTGAAGAAACACCTAACGTCATAGAGTATATGACAGGCGAACCGTATGTTCCGATGTCCAACACTTCTAATTTGAAATCACAAAAGCCTATAGCTTTATTAGAGCATGAAAGCGTAGTTAGGCCGACAGGTGAAACAGTCTCACCAGTTATTGGTGATTTTGCTGACTTAGAAGGTAGGGATGTTCTAGCGATTGTGGGGGATCAAACAGGTAGACATGATATTTTGTCTGTTGGTAAATACGATCTAAGTGATGACCCGCAAAGAAGTTTGGCTGGTTTCGAATATATAGATGTAGACAACCCACTTCAGGGGTATGCGGGCGCACAATCTGCTACATCTTCAAAGCTAAACGAAGCATTAGAAAGCACTGATCCGTTTTATATGTCTTTTTTGATGGGTGAAAAGTCATCAGACTTTGCGCTGCATACAGGTGAAACATATGGAAAAATGGTGCGAAAAGCCGTTGAGATGGGCGACATTGAGGGTAAAGACCTAGAATACATTGACAATGCTATACGAAACATTGGGGTTCCAGAGCTAGTTAAGGTTCGGGATGCTGATGGCAATATCATAAAAAAAGCAGACGGTACGCCAAAAACAAAATCAGTTACGACATATCCATTTAGGGACTTTACGTCAGTAGCAGAACCAGAAGCAATTCTCAGCTATATGCGATCTTTGCCAACAGGCACTCAAAGGGCATATTTCCTGAAGGGTCTAGATAAAACCAATCTTTATAAACGCGGTATGCCGAAAGTGCATGATGCCCGTTTAGCAGTGGCAGACGAAGCCCAAATGGGTATGGATTGGGGAACAGTAGGTTATCGTGGGTTCACCCCAGATTTGCAGCGTGGGTTGCTGGAAACTACCCCTGAAATGTCTACAACATACGATACAGGCGTAGCGAAGATAGGCCCAGCGGTTACATTTTTAGATGGAAGTCGCGGTGTTCCAGCCAACTTAGCATTTGCGGATTTGTCAGCAGCGCAGCGCGAAAAGGGTACTGGCGGCGGTTTGTTAATGAATAGTGCGGATTACAAAGTTTATGAAAGTAGTCCGACAAAAGCAAAGCAACCGTGGCGGGCAATCAATACGGATACAGTTAATACTTTTATTGATATTGAAAAAACGCAGGGTCGTGATGTGGCTTACGCATTTGCGCAAAAAGTGCTATCAGAAGGCAAAGTCACAAACGCTTTGATAAAGCAAGCTAAGAAGATGAGTGCGCCACAGTGGGTTGTAGCCATGATGGTCACGCAACAAGCGCTGCAAGAGGAAGAATAAATGCCAATTACCACATACTCAGAGCTACAAACGGTTATTGCGGACTTCCTAGACCGTGATGATCAAACAACACGCATACAGACATTCATTGATCTGGCAGAGGCTACGATGGATCGTCAATTGCGTCACTGGCGCATGGAGCGTAGATCGAACGCAACGGTAGACACTCAATATACTGCGCTTCCTAGTGATTTCCTAGAGCCTGTACGTTTTGTTCTGCAAGCTGATCCACCACACGCAGTAGAGTTAGTTGGTCAGGGTGAGATTATGGATCGTCGCCAAGCAACTAGCGACACAACAGGTAAGCCACGGTATTACGCAATTACAGATGGCACCATTGAGCTATTCCCTACGCCTGACACACAATATACCTTGGAAATGGTATACTATTCAGCAATAGATAAATTGTCAGGATTAAATGCATCAAACTGGGTTTTGCAGTATCACCCAGACGCATATCTTTATGGTGCATTAATACACTCTGCACCATTCTTGGGTGAAGACGCACGTATGCAAACATGGGCAGCATTGTTTCAGAGTTCAATTGATGCTATAAACGTAGAGAATGAAAGAGCCAAGTCAGGCGGTTCAGGTCGTCGTTTAAAGATTAGGAGTTACTAATGGCTAGTTTTACAAAGGTAAACGATTTCGTCAAAAACATGGCGAATGCAATGGACTTGGACAGCGACACGCTGGCAGTTGCGTTGTCAAACACTGACCCAACAGCGGGAACAGATGTAACAGCAGATGGCAACGGTGTTCTAGCAAACATCAGTGAAATTTCTTACACAAACCTGTCATCACGCACACTGACTACGGTCACAAGCACACAGACAGGCGGCACATACAAGCTATCTGCGGATGACTTGACGCTAACTGCATCAGGTGGCTCAGTGGCGGCGTTCCGCTATGTTGTAATTTACAACGACACGCCAACATCACCAGCCGATCCAGTGATTGGGTATTACGATTATGGGACATCCTTGACCTTGAACGATGGTGATACATTCACAATCGACATTGGGACAAACGGCATCCTAACAATGGCATAATGGAGGGTCATCATGGCTAAACTTTTTAACAGGGCCAAGATGACGACATCCACTACTGGAAGCGGCACAGTCACTCTTGGTGGTGCGTCTGTGGGCTACCAATCATTCGCAGATGCGGGTGTTTCTGATGGTGATGTCGTTCAATACGTTATTGAGGAAGGTGGCAATTTTGAGATTGGCACAGGTACTTATAGCTCAACTGGCACATCACTAACACGCAGCCCGACAGAAAGCAGTAACTCAAACGCAGCTATCAGCTTGGGTGGAGCTGCAACCGTATCTATCACGGCGGTTGCTGATGACCTTAATCGCTTGCAGCACGAAGGGTCTACTAAGGTTGAGCCTAGCGCGACGGGTGCTACGGTAACAGGCAATCTTGCTGTCACTGGCACGGTAGACGGGCGCGATGTCGCAGCGGATGGTGCAAAACTAGACAGTATTGAGAGCGGTGCAACAGCAGACCAGACTGCGGCAGAGATTAGGGCGCTTGTGGAAAGCGCGACAGACAGTAACGTATTTACTGATGCTGACCATACGAAGCTAAACGGCATCGAAAGTGGTGCGACAGCGGATCAAACAGCGGCAGAAATTAGGTCGCTTGTAGAGAGCGCGTCAGACAGTAATGTGTTTACTGACGCGGATCACGCAAAGCTAGATGGCATTGAAGCAGGCGCAACAGCGGATCAAACCATCACGGCAGGTTCGGGATTAATTGGTGGTGGCACTGGTAATGTTACGCTTAGTCACGCAGATACCTCATCGCAAGCATCAGTAAACGGGTCTGGGCGAACATACATCCAAGACATTACTTTGGACACCTATGGGCATGTCACTGGGCTTGCTACGGCTACTGAAACAGTCGTAAATACTGACACTGTTCCTAATAATGCAACGATCACAGTAAGCGCTGGCAATGCTATGTCAGGCGGCGGTAATTTTACAACCGATCAGTCATTCAACGAAACGATTACTCTTCATCACGCCGACACATCGTCCCAATCGTCAGTAAACAACAGTGGTCGCACTTACATTCAAGATATTACGCTTGATGGGTATGGCCATGTCACTGGCATTAGTAGCGCAACTGAAACAGTCACCGACACCAATACCAACCGATTGACAACTTTCCAGCTAGAAGATGGCGATGGGACTGAGGTCACAATTAGCCACGGCAAAGAGGTTAAGTTTGTTGAGGGCGGTGGCATTGACATCAACTGGACAGACACATCAACAGGCTCAGATGGCGATCCATATGACCTGACATTTACACATGCTGACACTTCTTCTCAGGCATCTGTGAACAACTCTGGTCGTACCTACATTCAAGACATTACGCTAGACACATATGGTCACATCACAGGTATTACATCTGCTACTGAGACTGTTACAAACACAGACACCACTTATTCTGCAGGTAATAACATGTACCTGTCAGGCACTCAGTTCAACGTAAACAGCAGCCCAATATTTAACTCTGTGTTAATTGGCAATAGAGTAACCTTGCAAGAAAGCACAGACC
>Ga0213867_1000112_pt1 | contig 36110 bp, 26 predicted proteins | sample PICome_12_FD_160120 | JGI IMG/M metagenome (GOLD analysis project Ga0213867, IMG submission 160120) | Coastal seawater microbial communities near Pivers Island, North Carolina, United States - PICO540 | ecosystem: Environmental > Aquatic > Marine > Coastal | place: USA: North Carolina... | reverse complement strand
CTACACCTGTTTGACCAGTAGGACCGACGACACCTGTTGTACCTCCAGGACCTGTAGTACCCGCAACACCTGTTTGACCAGTTGGACCGACGACACCCGTAGCACCTCCCGCACCTGTAGCGCCCGCTACACCTGTTTGACCAGTAGGACCGACGACACCTGTTGTACCTCCAGGACCTGTAGTACCCGCAACACCTGTTTGACCAGTTGGACCGACGACACCCGTTGTACCTCCAGCACCTGTAGCACCTGAAGGGCCTTGAAGACCTTGAATACCTGTAGCACCTGAAGGACCAGCAACACCCGAAGCTCCTATAGCGCCTTGATCGCCTTGAGGACCTTGTATTAAAACAGCATCTTCAAAGTCTTCTTGTGTAATATTTGCACTATTATTTTCAATAGCTACGATGGTCCACTTGACGTCTGAAACACCTGCAACTGCGGCATTTACATACCAGCGAAAATCTCGCTCTAAAGAAGTAAGTCCTCCCGCTACGGTTAACCAATAACCCCCTGCTACAAAGAATTGAGTAGGCGTTAACTTATTAAAAGCAGTAGTAGCAGAAGAGTCATCAGGACCTGCATAAATTCTATCCCAGTTTGTGGTATCCGCACTTGGGTTTGTGCTTCCAGATACCGAAGCCTTTGCAGCATAAACACCATAGTTTGTTTGACTTGATGCTTGATTGTTATAAACTGTAAGAGAGCCAGTAACAGTTCCAGGCCAAGGGCCTCCGTCATATGGGCCTACATCAGAAGTAAATGAAGTAGGAGCAAAAGCACCTGTTGCACTGCCCGCCCAAATTCCTGCACTTACACCTGTTTCGTCTGACGTGGTATCGTCAAAGATAAGGTTATTATCAATCCAAAGGCGCTGACGACCCACATCTGGCTGAAACTCCCATACGACATCGTGAGATCCGCCGTCGAAGTAAGGAATCGCACTAATTGGAGCGTGAGAAATGATTGTATCAGTGCTTGTTTCTGTTTCGCTAGGATCGGAGCTTCCTGACTGCATATAAAGATGGTAAACTCCATCGGAAGCATAATCTACAACAGCAACGTGACACCCTGCACCCGACCCGCCTTTCTCGAATAGGGTTGCTTCTGCGCTCCAAGAAGAAGGCAGAGTTGTAGTAGCTTTCATTACTACATTTAAACTTCTATTCGTGGCACTAAATAGTCCGGAGTCTGCAATACTGTTCGATATTGCTTGGGTGCCGCTTGAAGTAAGGCCAGAAACAGGATCTACACCATAAGAAACTACATCATTTGTTGAATAGCTAGTTCCCGATACCCACTCGTCAATTGTAGGAGGAGTATCTAAGGTTGTTACCGGTGCAGTATTATAGTAAGTAAATGTTTGAGCACCTAGAATACCTGTCGCTCCTATAGCGCCTTGAAGACCGCTGGGGCCTTGTATTCCGGAAGCACCTACAATACCTGAGGCACCTACAATACCTGTAGCGCCTCCTGGTCCTTGAACACCAGAAACGCCCTGAACACCAGTAGCGCCTCCTACACCAGTAGCGCCTCCTACACCCTGAACACCAGAAACGCCCTGAACACCAGTAGCACCTGCTATACCTGTGGATCCTTGAGGACCGTCTACACCAGTAGCACCACTTGGTCCTATGGGTCCTTCGACACCAGTAGTACCTTGAGGACCTTGAACACCTGATGCACCGTCTACGCCAGTAGCACCTTCTAAACCAGTAGCTCCTTGAGGACCGTCTACACCAGTAGCGCCACTTGGTCCTATGGGTCCTTCGACACCAGTAGTACCTTGAGGACCTTGAACACCTGATGCACCGTCTACGCCAGTAGCGCCTTCTAAACCAGTAGCTCCTTGAGGACCGTCTACACCAGTAGCGCCCGGAGCACCTGTAGCACCTACCACACCAGTAGTGCCTCCCGGACCTTGAGAACCAGTAGCACCGTCTACACCACTAGCGCCTACAATACCTGTAGCGCCTCCCGGACCTTGAGAACCAGTAGCACCGTCTACACCACTAGCGCCTATCACACCAGTAGCGCCTCCCGGACCTTGAGAACCAGTAGCACCGTCTACACCAGTAGCGCCTATAGCACCAGTAGCGCCTGAAGGACCGTCTGGACCACTAGCGCCCTCTACACCCGTAGCACCCCGTGGACCCGAAGCACCCGGTATATTCTTACCAATAGAAAGTCTTTTTACTACGGATGTCTGATTTGCTTCAGAATCTCGAATAGTTACAGTAAAGTCTACAAAAGCGTTTTGAGCGTCTGCAAGAGTCGGATTTCCAAAATTACTTATTTCTCCGTAGTCTACAGAAGTTCTAGGGTTAGGTATAGGGCTAGGTATTACTTCAACTGGAGCTTGGCAGTTAGTTGCAACTATATTAGATACAAAGAACACTAAACCGGGGTAAGTTACTTCCGGCACATAGCTACCATTAGTTACTAAAGTTCCTGATAAATCTGCAAAAGTTTCGGGACTTACCGAAGTTTGTACTTCCAAAGTATTAGTTTCATTAAAGAGAGTAGAGCCTTCAACAGTAACAACGATTGTAGTACCGTCATCATTGTTTTCTGAGGTTGATACTACGGTACCTTCGACCAAGCTGACTTTTTGTCTTATTAAATCCCCTTCAACAAGACCTAATCCGGTTGCGCCTACCAAAAGACTTACTGTATCACTATACGTTAATGCCGTAGAGCCAGAAGTCGCAAATATTTGGGTAGTAGTAGCTTCATAGTCTATTGCAGTTCCTACCAAGCTTCCCGAAATTCCTGACTCAGTAGTAGGAAAGTTAGGGGTTACAGTTAAAGTATTGTTTGTAAAACCGGTAACTTCATATGTGCCATCATTAGAAGGGCTAACAGTGCTACCTGTTAAAGTTATGTTAGTTCCTACCGCATTGAAAGGATGGTCGGAGCCAGTATTAATAGTATTTCCTGCTACAGAAGCATTTGTAAGAGTAAATGCTGACTGCGATACCACTACGTTTGCGTTACTATTGGTTAGATCTACGCTAATAGAAGACAGCCCTATTAAAGATAGTCCTTCAATTCCCGATACTCTAGATGCCTCAAGTAACTGTGCCATTCCACGATCATCAGGAAAGAAGTCTCCAAACAGACTGATGCCAGATACTGAGGTAGCTCTATTTGTTCGACGTATTCTTACCCAGTAATAAAATTTGGAAGAGTCTGTATCATTTATTAAAGATAAAATAGAGTCTACATACCGCTCTTCTTTAGTGGTGCCAACAAGAGTGGCTCCAGTACCTGCTACATAAGGGACATCCTCAGCAGTGTTACCTGGAATTTCAAGAGTAGAATAAGGAGGATTATCAGAAGGAGTTCCATAATAATCAGGCTCTGTTCCTCTCCAGATTTCGTATACATCTGTGTTTGTATTAAATCCCGATCTTTCAGGAGACTCCCCTTTTCCGGGATAGTCCCACGCGAGCTCAATACCACCTTGCTTGTTACTTGTAGCAGTAAGATTTGAAACCACTTCGGGTCTGCCTATAGTGGCGACTCCGGGAGGGGCTGGATTAAACGAGCCAGTCTCTGATTCGCCTTCTGGAACTAAATAGGCATCATTATTATGCTCTTCTGCAGTAATCTTTACTAAACAATCCTGTGTTAAAGTAAGATTATTAATTCTAAACGGCTTATTGGTATAACCAAGCCGCTCATTTGTAATATAAATTAACTCACCCGCTAAAAGTAAGTAGCCTTTTGGACCTATTGTAAAGCTTATTTTTAAGCTATACCGAGATTCCTCAAGAGCTTGTTTAGCCGCTAATCTAGCATTATAATAGTTTGTTATACCCGGTGCTTTTACATCGCCTTTCTTGGGTATATTTCTATCTTCTTTTAGATAAGTAGAGTTTAAGAAAGTTACTGATCTATTTTCAAATCTATTCTGGGGATCTGGTATAGATGCACTAACAGTATTATAAGTACCTTTATTTCCCGCATCTTCAATATTGATAGTACCGATAATATCATCTTCTGTAATTATAGAAGGCGTACTTGTTCCTAAAGTAGGTATACTATCAGGCTGGCGAGATTTAACGTCTAAGTCATATCTACCATTATTGTATCGGAGTATTCCGTTAAAGTGGCTAAGAATACTATTTACGTTGTCGAATACTGATTTTGCGGTATCAACAACAATATTAGTTTGGTGTCTAGTTACATAGTCTTGGTCTTGATCATTCCAACCCAGATATCTCCAGTAAGGAACATCATCTGAATCATATAGGGAGTAGCCGTCTACAAGATTTCCTCCTGTCCCTCGGAACTTGACAATGGCATTGCCCGCGAAAGAGTCTCCAATATAGTCTGCATCAGATCCGCCTCTCGGATAGTTAATTTCTAGAGTATCTTGATTTCCTCGATTCATTCTACGAAGAGTTACTTCGTTACTTGCAGCCAAGTAAGTGTACGTAGTTGCGGCGTTGTCAGGAATAGGAGCTGTGTTAAACACTGTTCCAGCAGTGTCTACTCTCACCACTCTAGTCACACTCCCGGAATTAGGCTCATTTATATAGAAAAGTTCTCGTTCTCCCCAAGCCTTCCAATTATTCCACTTAGAAATAATTTTTCCTAATATATCAGTAAATATGACTTCGGTAGTATCGGTCTCAGATATATAAGTTGCAGACTTTACAGTTCCTCGGAAGTTTTTATAGTCTACATTATTATTAGTCCAGCCGTCTTCAAAGATATCACCTACCTGAACAGGCGCACTTGCACCTCCAGTAGTCTGGTCTCCTCTAAAATGAACCGTTACATCAGATCTAGTATCACACTGGCGAGCCGTTTCTTTAAAAGTATCTAAATTAATGTCTTCTTTTAAGCTGAGTCCCCTGCCGTAACGAGAGTTCGTCATATAGTCAAGAAGCTGTAACGCAGGGTTATTAGTAACTCGTCTGTCTTTAGGAGCAATAATTCTTACTTTATCGCCCTGAACAGGAATATAATCAACGTCCCAAGGAGAGTCAACTATCGCTACTTTTCTATTATTAGAACCTGCATTAGTTAAGTAGTCTATAACAGTTCGTATCTGAACGTGAGAGCTTCCATCCGCGTCAATTCTAGTAAGTTCGATTTGCGCACCTATATAAAAATCGTCTACTGCAGAAGCATTCACAGATCCTACAGTATCGGGTATAGCAACGGTATTTACGAGTACTAGAGCAGTTAAACTGCTAGAAGATACGTCTTGAGTTCCTACACTCTCAATGGTCCCATTAGTGCTTGTATTTGCTGTAGGAGTTGCCGAAAGTAAATTAAAGATAGGAGCAGTACCTAACTCATTAAGGTCAGCCTCGCCTAAACTATCTAGTAGTTCTGCGGCGAGCGCCATTTGAACTTCTGTAGAAGCGTTTACATCTGCAACCGTACTGTTAGAATCGACAGTGACATCTGTTCCTTGATTGTTTGATCCTGAAGAAGTAGAAACGACTGTCTCTTCTAGAGTTTCTGGAACAGTACCTAAAGGCAAATACTCATGTGTGTCTGCTATGAAGTATGCGCGCGTGCTAGCATCTCCATTTTTGGAAATAGAGAAGCGGCTTAATCCGGGATCTTCCGTAAATCTAACTTTATACTGAATTACTCCATTTTCATCTTTGTCATCGTAAATGGCAGCAATTCTTAAATTACCCTGGCTAACTCCGTCCTCATCGTAGTAAGGAATAAGTTGAATTTTACCCCAGTTTGACAAATCAGCACTAGTTTCCACCGGGTCAAGGCGGTAGCTATAGTCATAGTTATGACAATCTACCAACTTCCCTTTAACTACGAAGTCTAGCTCGGGGATTTCTGTTTCGCCTTCGTTAATTTTATACTTTGCAACTACATAAGCTGTATCAAGAACTCTATGGTTAGGGCCCCAGTAGCGTGCTTTGTCGCCATCAAAGTAAGCACTTTGGATCTTAAACTGATTATTTAAGGCTTTTGCTAGTAGAAAGTTATCCGCTCGCTGGTTAGGCTTGCCCGCGTAAAAAATAAGTCTCGCATCAATTGGGTCATCAAAAGTTCTACCAAACCCGTGTCTAACACCTATACTAGAATTTTGTGCTACAGCATTCGGACGTCTTCCGGGCGTCTCCCATTGACCTGTAGTAGGGTTATAAACTGCATTTCCTGTTGGGGGGATTTGCCCTCGATCATTCGATGGATCCCACCACAGATCTTCCTCATAATCATCAGTTGGATAAGTAATATTTGTTGAGGTAGCAAAAGGATTTTCTCCAAGAAGAACATCGCCTCTATCCATTCGGCCAGTACATAATACTGCTACAGCGTTATCTTGTCCTCGTGTGCTACGAGTGTCCGAGTCATTTTCACTAAGACAAATACTACTTTGTCCATCAAAGTATATATCAAAAAGACTATGTACTTCACCCTCGCACAGAGCATAAGCTATGTAAACTTCTGTAGAATCGTTTTTATCCGTATCTACGAAGAATGGAATAGCGTCTACTTGCTGAACACCGTAGACTATGGGGAGATATTTTGCAGACAGGTTAAATCTTAAGTCAGCTTCTCTATCTACTTCTACTTGGTACTCTATCTGCTTATAGGATTTTTTAAGCCCAAACCAGCTACTTTTCTTTTTCAGCTTATATCTAGTTTCTTTTACTTGATAAATAGCAATAAGATTAATTGCTTGCTCAGAGTGCATAAACCCTAAGTCAGTAGCATATTCTTTTCTTTTTACGGCACCTAAATCAGATAGGCCACTAGAGCTTAAAGCTCTGTGCTCTGTATCAGAAGTAATTCTGCCATTAACATTTATAAAGTCACCCCAGTGGCTAGTAACACTCCAAGAAACCGTAGGCTTGCCTAAAACGTCTTCTTTTTGTTTGCCGCTAGCAATAATGCCTTTAAATACTAAAAAGGGTGCACTCAATATTTCACCAGTATCTGGATTAATATGTGCTTTATATATAAAAACTTCTCGATTAATATATCGAGAGTAGGTGGGATCTTCTCTGTCTATTATTAAGCCGCTTAATTCTCTATTGTTTAAAGAAAAGTCAAGGCCAGAAGTAGATCCCGAAGTAACAGTTAATACGCCATCTACTACTGTATAATGGGCTGTTTTATTATCGTTCGAGAACCTATCTAATCTAAAAGTTATTCCTGAGTTCCAAGAAGCGTCCTCACTTTTAATTTCGTGACCTTCAATAAAGCCAAGATCAACCCAATCTTCTCCAGAGGTAATTTCAAGAGTATCACTAACCGTATTTATAGTGATAGTAAGATTTGAGACGGATGTAGAGAGTGCGGCGGCATCTAGAGTAATAGTAAAGTTAGAGGCTCGTGCCTCGATAGTTTCCGTAATATTAGATAGATTGAGTAGCCTGTTTGCAAGATAAGTCTGCGTTTGATTTAACTGCCCATCTGCGTTTTCACTTCCATCGTCAAATTTTATATCGTAAGAGGCATCTGTTACATAAGTATATGTAGTTCTATCTCTAGAAGGTATATCGGCAGTAATCTTTAGAGGCTTCTCAAATTTTACGAGGTGCGCATATACAAAGACTTCCCCCTCTAGTAAAGAGTCTCTTAAATCGGTGTTGCTTCCGTTGTCTAAGTTTCTAAATGTCATTGTACTTCTTTAACTTTTAGTGAGAGAGAGTAAAGGTTGTCGCTGCTCAAGGAATAAGTAATAGTGTCTGTGCTTTGAGTTACTTTAATTTTTGGATTGATATAGTTAATAACAGAGTTTGGGCTAACCTCTTTTTGAAGAGGAGGTATAAAGCTTATTCTTAAATCATTTGTCGCAGGTTGGGTACCGGAATAATCTTGCCGAGTCTCTACCCGAGTAATTTTGTATGCTTTTGTGTGATTAGAGTTTAAAGGGTCACTAATAGTGAACATATCTCCTGGGCGTAATTGGCCGTTGTTCGCCGAATTATAGTTTGGGCTCGTATTAAAGCTATCTATTTGTATTTGAGTTCGTCCTGCATCGTAAGTCACAGTACTTTCTGTCTCAAAAACGTAACCTCCTGCGGCAAAAGTGCCGTCTTGTGGGTTATCGTATTGTGGCAGTGGAACAAAGAACGGCTTAAGCATACCCTGTTTTTGAAGCAAAAAACTATATACAGTATTAAACTCATCTTCAGTCAAGGGATTATACTTTATAGATACTTCGAAAGCCTGAGCTGCTTTTGAACGAGCGACTAAAGTACCTGAATTAGTTTTATTTGTCATTGTTTTAAACTTAGACTCTACAGTGACCGAGGAGTACCCTGGACCTGTTGAATAACCTAAGTTTCCAGAAGATGCGCTACCATCATAAGCAATTGAATTGCTAGGATTTGGTAATACATCTGAATAATTTGTAAAAGATCCCATTATTATGCCCTAACCATTCCACCAGATGTATCGCCGTACAGTTCGGTTTCTACTTCTTCAAAGAATCCATTGCCATAAGAGTTAGCCGACTCTCTAAGCATTCCAATAATATTTCCACGCTGTCCCGTAAGCACTTCTTCAACTCCTGAAGCATCAATAGTATTAATATTAAATGTCGCGTTCACTGGAGCTCCTTCTGCTAAGCCAGAGTTAGGTACTACTGTCCCCGGAGTACTTGGAACAAATAATTCTGGACCCTGTTCGCCAACAACATACCCTGTAGTAGGGCCGCCCATAGCTCTATACTGTGCACCCATAAAGGCTGGCTTAAAGTTTTCTGGGCCTCCCATTCCTTGAGCACCCCTAAAGTAAGCTAATTCTCCACTAGCTGACTGTGTCTTAGCCAAGTCTACGGAAGTCTTTCTCTCCCCAACTGCTATATTAGTCGGGCCGCTGCCAGCTTGAGGGGCATTTCCTCCCCCTTGATAGCTTGTTCCCGAAATAATTGCTAACTGTGCCGCGCCTAAAGCAGCCATCATACCTGCTAATACAGGACCCATTATTGGGCCTCCCTCTGCCAAGGCTCTAGTGATAGCTGCTGCTGTATCAATAATTACAGTAGCCATCTTTATCTTTTTGTCCATCTCAAATTGCTTCTTTTTCATCGCTTCTTTTTTAGCTTCAAGTTTAGCAATTTTTGCTAGAGACTCTTTTGATTTTCCGTCTCTCTTTTTCTCTGCCTCAATTTCTTTGTCTATTCCAGCAATTTTTGCTTGAGAAGCGGCTTTAGCAATGTTACCTATTGCACTGACTATACCACCTACTGCCGCTATTTTATCAGCAGTATCTGCCCCTTTGTCGCCTAAAACAGCTAAAGAGTCTGTTATAGCAAAGGCTCCTTCTGCAATAGCAGCTACTAATTCTCCGTCCGGTCCTAAAGATTTTAAGTTGTCTATCATAGGCTGGAGCTGGGCTTGGGTTGCTTCGAGACCTGCTCTAAATTGAGCAGTATCAATACTAGACAAGCCTTTCGAAGTCTCTTCAGCGATGGCTATGACTTTTTCTGAGTAAGCTTTAAAGCTTTCTGCATCTCCTTCAGTCGGAGGGGTTAAGGCGGCCATCTTTGCTTGTTGCATCTCTATAAAAGCACTTTTTGCTGTTGCTGCCGCAGCACCAATTCCCTCAAAGCCTCCTGCAGAGAAGAAATTTTGTGACCTATCTTCTGTCGTATCACCCTGCCCTGCGGCGGCGACTATCTTATCGCTTTGTTGGATTAGTGCGGCAATAGAGGCTTCATTTAGTCTATTTATAGCTTCAGTTGTTTTTCTATCAATGTTATTGCGAGCAGATTGTTCGGCGTTGGCAACATCTTCTCTTTGAGCCTGTAGATCAGCTGCTCTTCTTTCTTGCGCAGTCATAGCCTCAGCGCCCGCAGCAGTACTTGCAGCAGTACTTGCAGCAGTACTACCTCCTGTGGTATCTTGTTCCCCATTGCTTGCTACACCGCCGCTGGAAGAGGACGTTCCACCAGTAGCCGCATCTGTAATCGCATCAGCTGCTCCTAGCAACGCCTCTACTACACCTAACTCTGCATTAATGACCGCGTATTGTGCAACTATTAAATCAGTATCTAACTTTTTCTTCTCTTCTAAGAATTTCTTTTCGGCTTCGATATTCTCCAATCGAACTTTTAACTGGTCCCCTACGGTTACTTCAAACTTACCTGTTTTGACAAGACCATTTAACTTTGCATTAAATTCTCGAACAGCTTTACCCGCATCAAAATCAATTTTAAGGTTGGATAATTCAGCTTTTAGCCTCTCCGTTTCGCTCTTACTTTCTTTGACCGCAGTATTATACTCGTCCAAATTACTGATTAATCCAGATAAGGCACCAGAACCCTTCTCTGCTACCTCGTCTACAGTTAGTCCAAAGCTTTTTAATAACTCTTCGTTTTGTGCTACTAAGCCCGCATATTCTTTTGAATCTTGACCAGCTGACTTTAAAGACTTTTTCAAAGAATCTAATGCAGTTACCGCGTTTCGAGCGGAAGCGTCAAGATCACTTAATGGATTTTTCTTATCAAACTTTTGTAAAAACTTATTGCTTTGTTCTTGAAGAGCTTGGAAAGAAGAGCTCAACCCTTCGATGTTATTAGTTAAGTTTTGAGTGGAGCCTTGTACACGATTTACTCGAAGCTGTATTATTTCCATTGCTTCGCTGACGCCAACACCTTCTTTAATTAACTTTTTAAAGGCGGCAATAATCCCTGCGTTACCAAACTCTTTCTTTAGAGCGTTTTCCAGTACTGAATTAGCTTCCGCGGCTTCCGTAAGAGTGTCGGAAAGTTGCTGTATTCCTGCCTGAAGACCTGCTTCTATTTTATACGCATCTGTAATTGCCTTTCCAGCATCTTCGGCAGTCTTTATAGTTGCGTCGACTCCCTCTTTTACTACTGTTGTTATAACATTAACACCGCTTTCAACTGCTCCTACGGCAGTATCATAGGCTTCTGAAATATTATCGCCCAAAGAGGCTGCTAACTCTTCCATAGCTGCTGCTGTCTCGGGGAACGTCTCTTTGAAAGCTTGGAATGCTTTGTTTAAGGGTCCAAGAATAATGCTCGCAAAATTTTGTAATCTTTTAACTATTTTATCTAGTATTCCACCTACAATATCACCCACAGCACTTACTGCGGCTTTAACTTGGTCAAAAGAAGGAACCAGACCTAAAAGTGTGTCTTTAAGAAAAACTGCTACAGTTTTAAACGCATTGAATTTAGAAGCAAGAGTATCCAGTATTTTTGTGCCTACAAATGCAGCAGCTGCAGTATATAGCTTTTTAAATATACCGGCTACAATTACAATAGGATCAACGACTTTACGAATAGCTCTTTGTAACCTCTCCATAATGGACGCGTTTTCCGCCAAAGGAGCATTAAACTCTCTAAATTCCTCAGCTGCCATTTGGAAGCCGTCCGCAGTTTCTGTCATAACTCCTGCAGCAATTTTTGCTTCTTCTCGGAACCTTCGGGTGGCCGCTTCGGCGGCTACTGCTGCTTCGATATTTTCTCGTTCGGCAACTGTAAGAGCATTCACTGTTGCTCCTAACTCTGATGTAGACTTTTTGGTGAGAGCCTGTTCTACTTTTTGCGCTCTAGTAATATTAATGAAGTTTGCTTGTGTTTTATTTAAAATCTCGGTTTTCTTTGCTAAACCTTCTTGAACAGTCCCCATCTGCTCGAGACCCTTGTTTGTAGGGAATATAAACTTATATACAGAAACAAGTGCCTGTCCTAATAAGCCAAGAACAAAAAGGATCTGTCCCAAGAAAGGAATTGCATTCGTGATCGCAGCACCGAAGAGACGAACACCCGCACTAGCAACTCCAAGCTTAGCTCCCAGACCTCCTAGTCTTTGAGCTAAATTACCAAACCGCGTGCCAAGCTTTCCTTGAAGCTTCGATATTAGCTCATTATTCTCTAAAAATTCTATATTTTCGGCTTTTATATCTTCGAAGCCTTCTTTGTATTCTTTGTAGCCTTGGGAAGCTTGACCGAATCCTGCAAAAGCTCCGCCCGCTCCAATATCTGAGACTCGTTGTCCCAAAGAGCCTTCTTGATCTGCTCGCCTTTCATTCCTTGCAAGTCTTAGCGAAGCTTCGTTTCTTTTTTCTTCTGCGTCAACTAAATTGCTTAATGCTTTTTGTTGTTTTTTCAGAGCTTTAAGGTCATCTTCGTGATTTTTAAGAGTTTTTCGGCTTTTATCCGTAATTACTATTTCACCAGACTTAATCTTTTCGATCTTTTTTATCTTTCTATCCAAGGAGGCATTAATAGCTTTTTCGGTGTCAAGTATTTCTTCTTTGCTAACTTTTTCTTTATTAGCTAGTTTTGCTTGGAAATTTGCAAACTTTCCTCTTTTAGAAAGAGCATCGGTATTAACTACATCGGCTTTAGCTGCTTTTACGAAAGCTTTATTTTCTTTAGCGGCGTCCTTTGCTGCTCTTTTTGCGGCATCTGCGGTTGCAATATACTTATCACCTAGTCTTGTTAGTACAGGAAAAATTTGTCCTATAATTGTGCTTCCGAATAAAACTAGAGTACCTACCAAAGCGGTAGTGTTATTGGCTAAGACAGCGAATATTGGTCCTCCGATGGTAGAGAAAACTCTAAGGGCGCTTTTTGTTAAATCGTCAAACGATGCAGCTAACTGGGTATACACATCAGGCTTAACTACACCATCAAGTATCTTAAATTTCTTTTCGCCTTGTTCAAGAGTAGCATTCAAAAATGCTTGGCGTCTTTCTGCTTGGCTTAAATTACTTGCTGATTTTCCAAGAGTGTTGGCATAGGCTTCTACAGCGTCATCTAAACGAACAAAGATACCTAATTCGTCCAGAATTTCTGGTTCAATTTTTGCAGTACCTCTAACAAGTCGGTCAATCGCATCAGGTAAGTTTCTTCCCAATGCAATAGAAGCATTTTTTGCTACTCCCGCAAGTCTTTCGATTTCAATAGTAGAGAACCCTGCGTTAATACCGGCGGCAGCCGCTGAAGCGGCCTGTTCAGTTGATAGTGCCCCGTCAGTAATATCTTTTAAGCTCTGTACTACAATAGAAGAAGTTCTTCCAGAAGTGGCTGCAATTGCTTCGAAGCCCTCTAGCAGTTTCTGAAACTGTGCCGCTCTTTGAAGAGCGCCGAAAGCAGCAGTAGCCGCAAAGATGTTTGCAGCAAGAGTAGCATATGCACCTACAAGACCAGAGGATCCTCCTCCTATAGCTTGTCGTTGCTTGCTGAACGCTTTTGTACCGTTGGCTGTAGCGCCTGCTACACCTTTCTGGCCTTTGTTATAATTCTTGGAACCCGCCGCGAGCTCGTCTGTGGCTTTTTTATTCTTTTTCTTAGACTTAGTATCTTTTTCAGTAGCCGTAGAGGACTTATTTATAGAGTCACCAAGCTCCTCCACACTGCGCTGGACGAGCTTGATATTTTTACCTTCAACGATTACTTCTAACAGTACGGAGCTATCTGCCACGATTATTTCTCTTCATCTTGTCGTATTCACGCTTGAGTCTTTCTTGAGACTTCTTGATTGCGTGAGCGTCAAGCCTTAACAATGCTTCCATCAATAGGTCTACATTGTCAACTTTAAAGATTTCTAGCAATATAGGTAAGTTTGTAAAGTCTTTACCTATATATCCAATTTCAGGATATAGTCTATCCCCCATCATATTGAATATATTTATCGCATCAATTATAACTTCTGGTAAATCTTCGTCCCCTGGCGGACACTCCTCTATATTAGGTTCTTTACCGAGTTGTTCTCGCATTTCCAAGTATTTATCCTTGGTCATGCCTACATCATTATTAGTCTGCCACTTCTCCAGCCTTTGCCACATCTCCTCTATCTGGTCCTGAACGAAAGTTATCGAGGTCAAACACTACCTCGTTAATCCAGTTATCAAACTCAGTAGAGTTTTGAACAAGAACTTCGGCTTGTTCTGAGTCATAGGGAAGCTCTGAGTCAGGATCATTATCACCTAAATCAACTAATAGCAAATCTTCTAGGTAAGATAGCTTAAAGCCTTTCCAACCTTTAATAGTAGCTTGTGTAAATTCACGAACAAACTTTTCTTCGTCTAAAACTTCTTCTGGCTGTCGTGTCTTACGGTCAAACTTTGTAGAGACACACCGCTTTCTTAAAGCAACTAATTCCTTTCGAGAAAGGTTAGCAATTTTTATTTCTAACCCGGAGCATCCGGGAAAATCGATCCAAGCAGACTTTGAGTCTACCATTAAGTCTTTTAACTTCATTAAAACTCCTAATATGTAAAATAAGTATTTAAATCCGCACTTTTTGTAAGGCGGTAATCATAATTTTGAGTAAATACGTCTCCAAACGTAACTCGGTTAGTAAATGAGCAAGCATCTACCATATTTAAGTCAAGCTGATAGTTTAAACTAGATAAACCTGCTTGAATCCTTATAGTAGTGTCTTGCTGCCAAGTTTGAACATTTGAATTAGACGAATTTACGGACTTGCTAACATACTGCTGAATACTACCGCCTAAGTTCCTCTTAGATATACTAAAGTTTTCGGGATATGTAGTATTAGAGGCATCTGTTACTAACAGACCCTTTTGTATAGTGTTGTTGGCTGTCCAGTTTATTTCGTTCTGTACTTCGAGAGACGCACCTAAAATATTGTCCAAACTATCTGACCCTACAGTAACTTTAAACTCCCTAGACATTGCATAAGTCGGGGATGGGTCAAAGTTAGTGTCTGTTCCGGTAAATGCGCCTTCTATTCTGGTAAGCCTAGAGCCTTCTCCAGTTAATCCGACTTTCATTATTCCGTTTCTTGGGACAGTAAAAGTACCTCCAGTAAATACGCACTTCTCTATCTTGTAGTAAACTTGAGGACTATAATCCGAGTAAACAAAGTATAGATTGAACGTGTTAAAGGTATTTCCATTATAGTTCAACAACAAATCAAGTGGTTTGTGTTGGTGGGTAGAAACTTCATCTAACATAAATAGAGTGAAGTCAAAATTAGCAGGGTTTGCTTTTGTAATTGTGGATCCTTCAAATAAAGTATTTAAAGAATGTAGAGTTCTCTTCTCAGGGTTTCCCTGCTTAAATGTTTGGTTAAACGATACTTCACGCTCTGTGTGTAGACGATAAAAAGTACCGTCATACTCCATCCAAACTAATCCCTGTCTTTGAAACTCGAAACTCACTTGACTCCTCTCCCAGAAAATAAAGGGGAGAAAGTTCTCCCCTAATTTTCACAATTATACTAAATGAGTAGATAATTGTCAAGTGTTATTTTTCTTTAGCTCTTATGCCTTATAGATGATTGTAGCTTCATCGGTAGAATCTACATCGCCGCTAGCTACCTGACCGTGGAAGGTTACTTCAAGAGTAAGAAGATCTTCTACGTTAATTACAGGAATTTCGAGGTGAGCTGTGGGTAGATCGAGAGAAAGACGTGGTGTCGACGCAGTTTCTCCGCCTACGTTTACGGCCATATCAAATACATTACGAATTGTAGTTGTATCTGCTACCAAGTCCGCAAAAAGCTCTCCTGACTTACTATTTGCTTGGTCATTATCAAAGTAGCAATTTAGTGAGCCAGTAATTGTACGAGCGCCAGTAATGTTAGCTAGTGGTGAGTTTACATTGCCAAGCTCCTCTGGTGTGAGGAAAGTAATGTTGTTCTCTACTGAGAAAGAGCCACCAGTCAAAACAATACTATAAGCATCGTCGGGGGATGTGTCAGTTCTGTTCATAGTAACTGTAGAAATACGGTTACGAATAAAGTTATCGGATCCAGTAGTACCAGTAGTAATTGCAGAAGCCAAGTTAGTAGGTGTAGAAGTTTGTAGATCCTCTAAGTCTTGTGCAAAACCAGACCAAGAAATAGTAGCAATACCGTCAATATCAAAATCAATTGATGCTGAGTTAACTACTGCCTTGTTCATACGAAAATACTGCTTATTAGTTCCATCTTCAAATGCAAATACAACATTCCAGTTATCTGGCATAGCTGACAAGTTAGAAGTTCCAAAACCAAAAGTGTTAGTTCCGACTGCCGTAGCGTTAGTAGCACTTGGGCTAAAGGTATCATTGTTATAAATGCCGCCACCAAGGTCTGGACTATTTGGGGTATAGTCTTTTCCACCCATTAACATAGCCCAGAGAGCCATTTCGGGAGCAACTACTGTACCGTCACCTACTTCAGGGCGAATATAAGTACTGAAACTCCATTCTGCTGGTGCCAAGCTATCATTAAATAGCAATCGAGCACGTCGAGAAGTTTCGCCAGCTTCGTTTACTGTAATCTCGCTTGAGTTAACCGCCTGGCTGAAAGAGAATCCCTCCAACACAGGCACTTTCCAAGTCTCTGTAACACCTGCGCGAGCAGTGTCCATTAACTCGATATATACGTCTGCATTTCTTTGAAATTGTAATGCCATGAGTTTTATCTCCATTAGCAGTTAAACTGCTATCTTAACCTGTGAAGGTTAGTAACGAACCTCGCAAATTATTTCTCCAACACCTAGCGGTTCGAGAGCACCTTCATCCGAGTCTAAGCTTACGATTGTTATCTGATGCGTATACTGCGAATTATTATCCAAGTCTTTATATTCAAGACGAGAATTTTGCTCTAAAACTGTTTCGATGTCTTCTAATAATTTTTCTAATGCAAAGACCGCGTTTTCTTCCTGTACATAAACTCTTATGGTTATGGTAAGAAACCGATCTTTATAACCTCCCCCTTGGTACTCACGACTTTCTGCACCTGCACTAACGTGCACTGCGGGAAAATCCTGAACTTCGTCCCAAAATTTAAGGCGAGGAAGCACATTATTGTAGAGGTTACTTCTAAAAGGGGAGTTTCCATTAATAAGCTTTAGCTTATTTTCTATAGCTTTTACGATAGCCATACGGCGTGTTGTATAGTCTCGCTCTGCCATCATACTCTCCTAGTATAAAATCTTCCGACTAATAGCTCTGCTGCGATTTCTCGAATAGATCTATCAATCACTTTTCTAGGGTCTCTTTCTTGAGACCCCTGTAAGTATCCCGGCTCAAAAGTCTGATATGGATATTTACTATAAGTATATCCAATGCTAGGAAACCCTTTAGTTGTTCGCGTAACATCAGTAATCTGAACTGAGCTAGCGAATCGTCCCGTTCTGTATATTAGGCCGGGAGCTCCCATATTTTTAGCCACAGCGGCAGGTAGCTTTTTGTTTAGTAAGGCCGCTAAAGTAATATCAGAGTTTGCTGATGATCTTCCTGGCCTTGCTTTTTTGATAGGTAATTTACCTACCGTTGCTTTTTTCTGCTTGCCTTTCTTTGCAGGCTTAGATACTTTCTTTTTAGCAGTAGAGTTTGAATAATTAGGTTTTGTGTTTGAAGTCTTTGGCTTCTTAACGTTTTTATCTAGTTTTACTGAGTCTTGAAAAGACTTAATTACTTTCTTTCTTTCAATCTCTAATCTGCTATCCGAACCGGGTCTTTTTGCCCAATGTTCTTCTTCGTTTAATCTTATTAAAGCTTTTTTAATTTGTTCTACGAATTTTTGCTTTGCCTCTCTTTGCTTTGTAGAGTCTTTTCCTCGATTAAGTTTTGCCGCTCTTAATCCAGTTAATACAGTTGTCTGATCTTCTGTATCCTTTTTAGAAATAAATAGTTCAATTCCTAAATCTGCTAAGTCTTCGCTTGTAATAGCTGTTTTTGACTTTGCTTCGTTTCTGTCAGAAATCTTGGTAGATAGCCTAGCCTTTGATTGTGATACTTCTTGCCTAGATATTACGCTCCCAGCTTTGTGATCTAAGTCTAAAAAGTTATTTCCTCTTAACTGTTTTGGACTTTCTGCGCCGAGTCTAGCTGACTCTTGTTTTAAGGCTCTATTCAATGCCGTTACTAATTTTCCTTTGGCATTTTTGTATCCTTCTTTTAGAGTTTCGAAAACGGTAAGCTCATCTACATATCTTCTTTCTCTGACACTAAACCCACCTTTAACAGTAGTGGTTATTGCTGAAAAAGCGCCTTTATTTCCTCGTATATCAACATTATCCTTGCCTCCTGCAAACTTAATAATGTTATCGTAAGCATCCCCGACTAAATCTTTTGCTCCAGCCTTCACCACGTCTTGAACAACAGGAGACTGTATAACTTCTGGAGGTGCGTACTGGCCTTCAAATAGTTGGTTATTTATTTCATTTCTGACACCAACTTGAGAGCTACTATACTTATGTACCTCATTTTCGGAGGTTAGTCGAACAAAGTCACCTTCTTCTTTTAAGATTCGTAATTCTTCTTTTAGAATACGCTCTAAAAATGCTTTAGACATCTCTATACAAATCAAGAACTCGTCGAATGTGGTCAGGAAAACCTGAGTCACCTACAAGAGTCGCTGCAGCTCCTTCACGGGTCGTAGACCCAATAGTTTGGTTCTGCTTATATTCTTCTTTGTGGTAGTATGTAACTAAATCTGCTACCGCAAGTTTTAAATCTTGGGGGGTACTTGTATATCCTGCGGTATAAGTTACTTTTACAGAACCTACACCGTGTGGCCAATTTTTATACTGACCACTGACCGTAGTTCGAATAACAGTTTCTGTGAGATCGTCAAAGTACCAATCGTATCTATTATTAGTCCCGTTTCTATAGAGTTCTGTGTACTCGTCTGACTGAGTTTTTCTTTCAAATACGCCAGTAATCTCAATAACAGGAGTTTCTTCTAACTGCACCTGTGCAGTAGAATATTGAATATCAAATAACTCAGTTTTACCCGGAGATGCAACATAAGTGTCAAAAGTCTGTCCAGTATACGATCGTACAAGTGTGCTCACGCTCGTCAGCAGTTGCTCGAACTTATCGTCATTCTGTGTAGAATTAATTCCTTCTAACAGCTTATAATCATCAAGAGTAAGTAAATTTGCCATTTAATATCCCAAAGGAATGGGGAGTCCCGAAGGACTCCCGCAAGTTTTTACCAAGTGTGTGCAACAACCTGGCCACCAGCACCATCAGCAAAGAGGTTCTTAAATCCTCGACGCTGAGTAGCAACTAGTACGCGACGCTGTTCTGCAACTTGATAGTCTGAATCGACTGTAACACCACGAAGTTGTGGAATTACGAAGTTGCGAGCATTTACAGCTACGCCCCAGTAGTTACCTTGAGTCTTTCCACCAACAAACTCGTCACATACAACTACGGGTGAGCCGTAGATGTTAGCGATTTCACCAGTGACACGAGTAGCTCGCTGATCACCGACTTCGTTGATTGGCTGGAAGTCTCCATCGTCAAGCAAGTCGTAGTACGCATCAAGAGAGATGACGAACATTACATCACCAGGACGACGACCATACTTGCCCATAGCTTGGCGCATATTCAACAGGTCCGCTGAAGTAGCAGTAGCTTGGCCAGCTGAACCAAGGTCAAGAACCTTAGAATCATCTGCAGCAAGCTTAACAAGACCATCGTAAGAAGTACCGTTTGCAGCTACCTGACCAGAAACTCCACCAAGAAGCAGAGAGTTTTCGATAGCTCGTGCGTGGGCACGTACCATAGCTTCACGGATCAGAGGAAGAATTGGCATAATTGCATCTTCTTCTGTTTCGTTAGCGATGTAAGAACGAGAGATAAGACGTGCAGTTGTAAGAACAACTTGGTCCATGTCGATACCTGCGTTAGAACCGGGAGAAGTGCCATTACGCTCTTCAAGAGTTCCACCAAAGCCGTCACCGCTAGTAGGATCGAAGCTGTTGTTCGCCCAATCAGCATAGCCAGCATCAGGCATTGTAGGTACGATCATAGACGATGAAGTCATATTGATCTTACGGAACATTGGATCGAGAACTAGCTCGAGCTCGATGTCACGCTCAACGGCTGTTGAAACGATCTGCTCGAAGTCATCGCCGGGAACTCGTACACCAGAATTAGCGTTAGCAGCCTTCTCGAGGACTTCACGACCAAACTTAGTGTTCTCCATACCTTTCTTAGTTACTACACCAAGAATGTGTGCATTTACCATATCTTCTTCAGATACAGACTTCTGTGAACGATCTGCGAATACACGCTTAGACTCGTTGATTTTTTGAATTTCGTCAGACTTCTGAGTCAATTCTTCTTTAAGTTCGCCAATGATACGTGAGTAGTCAGCGTCCTTTTCATTCATCTTAGCTTCAACATCAGCTAAGAGCTTTTCTGTACCTGATTGTACAGCAGTTACGATGCGAGCTTCTTCTGCAGACTTTTGCACTTCAGCTTCTTCAGCAGCTTTTTGCTCTGCTTCCAATGCTTTTGCTTCCTCTGCCTTACGCTCAGCTTCTTTCATTGCCATAGCAGTAGCCGTCTTCTCGACAGCAGATGCTACAATGGCGTCGATATCAATATCACTCATAGTTTTCTCCTGCGCTAGGGATTCTTCTAATCCCTTTGGCATTGACTCGTCGGATTTTCCGAACTCAATAGTTACGCTATCTTCGGTCTCCCGAACATTGCGTATATGTTTCTCTTCCGAGGAGTCTTCTAGTTTGAAAGATTTTTTGAATTCTTCATAATCCGTTTCCGAATCAAAAGATTTCGCAAGAGAAAAGGTTGCAGCCTGGTTAGCAGGAACCGTTACTACTGAAACTTCCAATAGTTCTGCGTCCTTTATCTTATATCCGTCGGTTTCCACCATATAATCCGCATCCTTGACTCGGAAACCAACTGAAAAAGCTCCAAGAACGCCTTCTTTAATCAATTCACCTACGTGACCGGCTGATTTAGCAATTTTTGCTTTTAACTGCAAACCATTGTCATTAGTACCAAGCTGAACTGCTCGGCCAATCGGTTGATTGTAGTCGTGATTAAAAAGAATTACGGGATTGTTTAGATAATTATCGAGACCGCCTTTAGTCCAAGCGGCAGTTTCAATAACATCGCCTACTCGATCAGTACCATTGGTACTTGCCATTCCGGTGATATGAAGATCGTCTCCGTCTTCAAACGCCTTGAAAGTCGAGCCTATGTGGAAAATTTTATTCATGCTCTTCTTCCTTATCTGCTCTTGCTGTTCGTAGAGCCGCTAACGGATCTACTTCTGGCTTAAGCTCTGGAGCCGGTGAGGGCTCAGGGGTTGCAGGGGTATGTACAACCCCCAGTTTCTTATCATAGATTTCGTGCCAACGATCGGAGTGTGTCTTCTTAAGTCTACGGACCATTAGTCGTAAACCTTGTGAACTAAGACGCATTCTTTCACGTTTAGCGCGAACTCTAATTTCTTTCATACCGAGCTCTTCTCCGGCTTCTACAAACCAGCTGAAGACGAGTTCAGGGTAATCGCTACGATTCATCATTTTCTCCTTCTTCGGGGCGGCCACCTTCTGACGGGTTGACCGCTGACCCGGCGATGTTCTGAGGTACTCGAATGTCATCGAACCCTTCTTGAGCATCATAGTTAATAGCGGCTCGAGCTTCATTTGGAGTAAGTATTCCTGCATTGACCAAAGAAGTATAATAGGCTGCTGCATCACGAAGCTCAGGTTGAAGGGCTGGAATATCACTTACGTCGGAAGCAATCTCATAGCCAAAGAACCGCTCAATAGCCGAGTTGATTTTATCAAGAATCGGCAAAACTGTTTCTAAATAGTAAAGTCTATGGTTAGGTCGCAGGTTAGCATTATTACCAGAATCAAGAAGAATTGGGGGAATGCCTAGAGTTTTTAAAACTTCTTTCTCTGCTGACTCAATCGAAGTCTCAAAGTCCATTTCTCTGAAGTTGACATTTGAAATTTTATCAAGTTCCATACCACCATCTAAAATTAGGGGTCGTCGTCCTCCACCATCTGGACGATAGCGCATAACCCAAGACTGAATCATTCGCTCTTTATTTTTCTCACTAATAATGGAGGGCGACTTAATTACAAGTCCGGGCACTGCTCCATTCTTAAAGAAGTTATCTTGAAACTCTCGCATTTTTGTAAGCTGCTGCATAGTACGGCGAGAGGCGCGAAGGCGGCTAGTTCCACGATAGATACTATCGAAACTATTCTCTTTTATATGGATAATTTCTGAAGTACTATAGTCTACACTGCTTTGGAAAGTATACCCAGCAACATAAGTTGTCTTATCGGGTTCAATATCCATATAATTAGCTGGAATGTGATACAGAGAAATCCCATCATAATAAATAAAAATATTCCCGTCTAGAATATAATCAAGGATGAGGTTTCTCTTGAAAGTCGATATATCCTGAAACGGGTTTGGTTGTTTATTTAGTAAAAGATTTACTCTCGATCGGCGCAAACCTTTTTGAACAGGGTCTAATCCTTGAATAGGAACCCCTACTCTAAATGGGACTTCTGCTGCATCATCAGTAATCATATTCACACCACGATTAACGACTTCAAGCGTTTCGTAGTACGAAGTATAACTTCTAGGGACTTCGCGAGACCCAATAGGGCCTGACCCCTCTAGGCTGTATACGATTTCCTCTTGTGCGGGATTTAGCTTTTCAGTTCGTCCCAATAGTCTGTCATACCAAGCCATGTTTGTCTCGTTGAATCTCCACCCATCGCTTCTGTTTTTCTGCAGTATGAAGCGGTGGATTCCTTCCATATATGGAATGTAATTGTAGATGATGGTCGTGGCAGAGAGTTACAGTCTCCTGGTACATCTCAGCCCAATTATCATCAATAAACTCGTCTCGCCAAATAGTAATATACTCATCCGTGTAATGCTCAGGTCTCAACTCTACTTTTTCCTTTAACCATTTTTCTAGTAGAGGAGTTAGCGTGTAAAAGTGATGAAAGTCTAGCTTAATCTTTACACCACAAATTCTACAGTCTGAGCCCTTTTCGTACCTTGCTTTGGCACGGTCTCGAATGTACTTAATTTTATCTCTTTTCAGCATTTTTCACATTATATCGACCTATGAGTAAAAAGTCAAGAATTATTTTTCGCAAGGTCTTTAAAACGTCGGAGCACTCTGTTCAAAACTATAGAGAGCGTAGCGTAGTGCGTCCGCCATATGAGAAGAAGAGTCGTGCAAGGGTTTCTCCCTCATCAAATTAGGGTTTGGGTCCCAGCGATACTGGTCAAGGCATCTTAGAACCTGTTCACAACTTTGATGAACAATTAACTTATCATTATCTACCAGCGAAGCCACCATCCCAATTCCGTCGAGAACAGATTTCTTTGCATTCGTAGTAGTAATATCATAATTTTGTGCAAGATCAAATCGAGTCTGTGCCGCAGCCGCGTCAATAAAGCAGTAGTCAACATCTCTCCTCTCCATTATCTCTCCGAGGAATCCTGCGTGTTCTTCTGTAGTTCTTTCTGCTGAATAGTACTCCTCGACGACGTAGAATTTCTCTCCATCATATGCGATGACGCAGAAGGCTGTCGGGTCTTTGAATCCCACGTCGAGACCAGAAATGATATCCATACCACGACAATCCATATCAGTAAGATCTTGAACACATTTCTCATAATCGAAGTTCCATATTTGGCCTTCAAAGATGTTAAAGTCTGCTTCATATTCTTGCTTAAACTCCGCCTCTGACATTGATCTACGAGCTTCATCAATATCTTCTTGAGAAGCTCTAGGATTATCGTGCCAAGTAGCTTTTATAGAAACCCATTCAGCGAAATCGTCGTTAAACCCACGATTGAAAAACTTGCTAAACCAATTATTACGGCCCCGAGGAGTAGAGATAAATAATGCCTTACTATTGGGTTTGTCCATAGTGGGTCGTATAGCCACGTTAAAAGCAGTTTCACCGTCAGCGAGAGCTGCTTCGTCAAAGAGGACAAAATCATATGATCTACCTACAACTGAATCAATCTGATTCACCGAGCCAAGTCGAATTGTAGATCCATTGCTGAGTTCTATAACTCGATCCTTAGCATTGTCCTTTTCAATCTCTAAATCGAACTGCCTTATAAGATTACGCTGCAAATCGAAACTAATGTTTGAGAGATTGTAGTTAGGTGACACGATCAGTACGTGACATCCGGGAACTAGTGCCACACACTGGGCGACAATATTTCCTATGTATGTTTTACCCTGTCTTCTAGACAGGGCGCCGACAACAAAGCGATACTTTGGATTATTGAGGGCGTTAATAAGAGCTATTTGACTAGGTATTGCTTCTATACCTAGTAACTGAAGATATCCCTCAATAGGAACCTTCAGAAAGTGGTTCGTCTTCGTGATCTCCGTAGTAATCAGATCCTTCCTCGATACTTCCATTATTTATCCTAACCTGTTTTAGGGCTTCTAAGGGGTCAATTTCCTCTTCTGCCGTTAATTCTTCTTCTGTCTCTGTGACTATCTTTACTACTTCAAAAAGAGTAGCCGCCCATTCGAGGGCAGCTTCCTTAGTAGAAAATACTTTAGATTCTCCAGAAACTTTCCATCGACCAGGTCCTTTTTCCCAAATCTCTTTCATAGTCCTCTCGTGAGTAGCGTTACAATAACTCCAGCTAGAAAAAGAATAAGACTTCCCGCACCTACCATAATCTTACTTTCGATTCTACGTAAGTTGACGTCAATATCCTCTAGTCTATTGAAAGTTGTTTTCCAACGCTCTTCGCACTGAATCTCGTGCGCGTGCATTTCTTTTTCGATCTCTATAATACGATCGTGATCATTCTGGGTTTCCACCTAAAAGTTTCTCCATCAGTTTCCCGTAGTTTCCTTCGCCGAAAGGTGCATTGATTTGAACGTTTTGCTGACGGATATTGGTTGAAGTCTTCGCCTCTTTGCGATGATCTTCTGAAATTTTGTGGGCGAGTGCAAGGATGTCGACTAAGTCTTTTGACGAGTACATATCCGTATCACGAGCTTCTTCTAATTTTTTCTCAATAACTTCGTCGAGTAGTTCGGCAAGGCGAAAACGATTGCGGTAACCTTGGTCTAAGTAGACCGAGTTCATATAGTCTTTGACTTCAGTTTTCTCGATGATAGCATAAACTTTGTCGGGGGTAATGCCAAGTTGATTGGCGGCAACGAGCGCCGAACCTGTGCTTAAATAAGCGTTCGCTACTTCCAGGTTCTCCGGCGCAATTTTTACTAAGTCCATGTTTTGAATTATATGACGGTTAGAGCTAAATGTCAAGAATTATTTTTGCTCAGATCAAAGAAAGCGGGTTCTATACCCTTATTTTTCTTCAATTTCTTCTTCGGCACCGCCACCTTCTCCTCTATAATCGCTAGGATCATTTTTGAAAGTTTTTGTGTTATCTCTAAACTTAAAAAACCACACAGCTGCGATGACAAGTGTTGCTAATATAATGTATTCCATAGTACTTCCTTATTTTTGTGGCTCAACAGGCCAGCTAATTGTAGAGATGTCCTCTATTGTATCGAAATCAATAGTAGCAGGAAAATCTCTTAGTTCTTGACGATAAGTTTTCATAGCCTGCAAGTATATATCCTCGACGGGGGCATCAGGCAATACACACCAGTCTGTATCTTTTAATTTTTTATCTCTTTCGTCTCTAGTATCTTTTTCAAAAGAAGCCCTATCTAGAGTGTAGTTTTTTGCTGCTAAATTCCATGTATAATAGGGAGCGTTTGGATTCGTAGGTAAATCTGCCCACTCTTCTAGAGAAAAATCCCAGAACTTTGTATCGTGCCATGTAGCAGGATCTTGATTATAGTCATAAAACTGAACTGTTAATCCATCTACAACTTGACCGGCTGTGTATGTGTCTTGGTTGTCAGGTAAAAACGAATGATTAATTAAACCATTGTCTCGTATAAAAGCTACTCTATTCATTATAGTTCCTTATTAATTGTAGGCGTAGCCTCTGAGTACTACGACTTTAGAAGTGTTATATGTAACTCCTACTTGATTATAAAAATCAGATATTGTTATTCCAGACTCAAAGAAGCTCTCTCCCTTTCCTTGCCCTACTGTAGTTGAAGTCCAGAAGATACTTGCTAAAGTATATTCAGCGTCTCCTAAATTTTGTCCACCTTCTAAAGGCTCCCAGTTGTATGCGTTTCCAAAAATTGCTCCATGTCCAGCAGTAGCTAAAACCCAAGGTCTTCCTAAACCTGCACCACTATCGAAAGTATAGCTAACTGAATTTGCCGCAGAAGTAAGATTTAAAGTAAGAACTGTTTCAACAGAGGCAGGAGGGTACTCTGAAGAGTATAGTAAGTCTTCTGAGGCGTCAACAACATTTAGACCATAGCCGGAGCTAGGGATGGTTCTTTTGTTAGCGTCTGCAAATACGCAGTATTCTACAGTTACTGATCCCACGTCTAAATTGTAAATTCTAAGCTTTTTTCCTCCTACCGGCCTTGCATATATTCCGTCCACGCTACTTGTAGGACGATAAGCCCATATTAAATCAGAGTTAGCTATACCCGAAGGTATTGAGGGAGAAACTAAACTAGTAGTAATATCTCCTGTAGAGGGGCTTGCTGCTGAAAGAGTGGTGCTTCCAGAAGCGACTCGAGTATACAAAGGAGTTACTTCAGTAGAAAACTGTATAATACCGTTTTCGTTTAATGTTTCTATTCCATAAGCCATTATGCAACATCTCCTAAGTGCACAACAATAACATTTACCGTTGTGCTTCCCGTCCCCTGTCTAACAGTTTTTATTGACCACTTAGGAGAAGTGGCACCATTGTCTTGTAAAAATGCTTTTGTTCTAGAGTCTTCAGTAATTATAACTATTTCTGAGTCTGCAGTGACTCCTTCCGAATCAAAACTTGTTGGAAGATTCGTTGTGGTAGTTGTCACAGAATTATAAGAAGCCCCTCCATTCGCGGTAATACTAGCCTTATACGCTACTTGTCCTGTTCTATCCGCAGTATCTAAAACTAAGTTTCCGTTTTCGTTAAATACCTGTAGCCCATAGTCTGCTCCACCACCCCCGCCACCTGACAGAGGAGTTGTAACTCCAAAATCAGAAGACTGACCATCAATAGTAAATGTCTGTGTTAACGTAGTTCCGGGGGTAGAAGAAGCAGTTATTCTTGCGTGAATATATTGTCCATTTGTTATATTCTTCGAAGCAGTAGAAAATCCCGAACCGGGGGTACTTGCAGAAGAAGACACTGCAAATGTTCCCGATCCTGATCTAGTTACTGTAAGAGTCCCTACAAGACCATTTACTTGGGCGCTTGCATTGTATGTAACATTACCAGTAGCGGAAGACACGGAAGCAAAGTTCCAGTTATTCTGTCTGCCGATAGAAAAGGTTCTTAGAGGGCTTGTAGCTGCCCAAGAAGTGCCATCACCTCCGGTAGCTACAGATTTTTGTCCCTGTACGTCGTAGCTGAAAACTTCGCCTGATTGTGGTAACTCATTCGCAGCGTCTCCAATAGTCACTGTTCCAGTAGCGCTAGCCCCTAACTCGCCCGTATTACCGCACTGAACTACACTAGGAGAAGTTCTACGAACTCTGTAGGTATTTCCTGCAATATTTCCTGCTACTATAGAAACCGTCTGATTCCCGGACTGAGTGAAGTTCAAATTAGAGTCAAAACCAGTAGGTGCAGCAATATTTAGTTGAGGACTTAAATAGGCTGGCGTATGACTTTCTGAGCTAGGAGATGAAAACTCTCCAGCATTACTAAGTCTAGCATAAATAGTCTTTGGCGTTCCACGAACAAAAGCAAAACCAGATCCGTTTGCTTGGGTAGAGGAAAAATTTGAAGTCTCCGAAAGCTGTATTGTTCCTGCTGGGGTGCTTCCAGAATAAGAAGCAGTTACAGTCACACTAATGTTATCATCATTTGTCGTGGGTGCGCTAAACGAAAACTGATCTGGGGGATCTCCTGGGGCTGTTCGAGTCAAAGTCCAGCTACGATTTGATATCCCAGTACGAAGGAATCTGTAGTTGCCATCCCCATTATTCCCTGTTGCAACTCGCGCCATAACTGTATAAGTCGCGGAAGTTCCTGCTGCAGGAAGCTCTCCTGGGTTTGCTGCGTTTATATCAGGGTTTGCTCCTCCAGCCGTGGGTGCAGCAATAAATAAATTCGTTACAGATGAGCCGTTAATATTTCCTGTTGCCCGTACTCTATACTGGGTAAGTGCAGTTGCCCCTCCAATATCTGCAATTTTTAACGGGTTTGTACTATTTGTAGAAAGTATTGAAGTTACAGGAGAGATTGTGATTTCTGGATCAGCAACTCTACGAGTAATAGAAGCAGGGTTGGGGCTAACCTCCGAATCAGAGGTACGAACATACCTAGCCTCGTATACTCTCTGGACTCCGTAATTATGAGTGTAACTAGATGTAGTTGACCAAGAGCCTGAGTCTACTCGGAACTGAAGAGTATGTCCGGCTAGTGAGTCTGCTGCAAGATTATTTGTTGTGCTTGTACTACTTGTATAAGTGCCTCCACTTCCTACAGCATCCGTAACTGTGAATCCTGTAGGAGTTGCAACTGCAGTAGCCCTCGTCACTGTAAACGACCCTACTTCGTCGTAAAGTCCGTCACCGCCATAAGTTGTAAGTCTTCTAGAGTATAGGTAGTAAGTTGTGGTGTTTCCGTTAGAAGGTAAATTTCCTGAAGGAATATCAAAGCTTGAACCATTATAAGGATCAATAACATCTATACTATTTCCAGCTACATTGGCTGAAGATAGTCCTGTGGTTAAAGAAACCGCATAAGCTTCTTTTGTTGATATGCCTCCTGATATAGCAACGGATAAGGTTCCTGTAAAAGTTGTAGCTATGTTTTGGTTCGAGCAAGTAATATTTGCCGGAGCAAGAAAACCTCTGCCTGCTACACTTACAATACTTGAAGTTTTACTCGTACTTCTACGAGCTTGTGCGTAAATTGTTCCAGGAGAAGAAGTTCTTGAAAAATTTGCTGTAAAAGTGCTAGTACTGTCTGTGGCCGCATTGGTCCAGTTGTCGGGAGTGCTATCATTCTTTTCGATAGCATATTGAAGAGTACCATCTTGACCTACGTTTGATAGGTTGAAAGTCGCAGTATATGTTGCACTCTCTGGATTATTGACCGTAACATTATTTGCAGTAGGAGCCGTTATATCTCTCGTAGTAGACGTAAAAGTATCTGATACTCCTCCTACTGTTAAAGTAGTGTTGACTGCAGTAAGGGGGCTGCCTGAAGAGGTATGACGAACTGTAAACGTGTCACCATTTACCGCAGTACCAGCCGACGAAGTATACCCTCCTCCATTTTTACTGTACGTACCTCCAGTAACAGATACACTAGCAGTACTATTAATTCCTGTAATAGTAATTTGATTTGAAGTTTGGGTTGTTGAGGGAGCTACTGAAGACACGTCATTAAATGTAAATGCTCCTGGAGTTGTGTCTTCCGCCAAGGTTGTGGAAGTGAAGGTATCCGTTACCCCTCCTATATTCAAAGTAGTATTAACATTAGTGCTAAACGAACCTGAAGAGGTGTGCCTAACCCTAAACGTATCACCATTTACCGCAGTACCAGCCGACGAAGTATACGAGCCTCCATTTTTACTATATGTACCGCCACTGACGGATACAGTTGTTGAGGTATTTAATCCTGCAACAGTAATTTCATTTGAAGTTTGGGTTGCGCTCAGGGCAACATTTGAAACGTCTGTGAAGGTAAAAGAGTTTGGTGTAGTATCAGCAGCAAGAGTTGTGGAAGTAAAAGTATCAGATCCAGAACCTACAGTTAGAGTAGTATTTACGTTAGTGCTAAATGAAGCTGAAGAGGTATGTCTAACCCTAAACGTGTCTCCGCTAACAGCGGTACCAGTCGACGAAGTATACCCTCCTCCATTTTTACTGTACGTACCGCCGCTAACAGATACGCTAACGGTTCCTGTTATGCTAGAGATTGTAACTAGATTTGAAGTTTGGGTTGAGCTAAGGGCAACATTTGAAACGTCTGTGAAATTAAGTCCGTCTGGGCTTGTGTCTTGAGCAGTTCTTGTGACTGTAAAAGTATCATTTGTAGCGTAAAAAGTAGAGCCGTCTCCTCCAGAGCTAGTAGCCCTACGAGTAAATAACTCATAAGTGGCTTGAGTTCCTCCGCTAGGCAAACTAGAGGTAAAAGTAATATCTCCATTACCGTCTCTAGAGCCTAGGTTTGTTGAACCGTTATTTACTCGTACAGCAACCGTATCTGTCGAACGAGCCATGCCACTGACAGTAGTGGTGGCTGAAGTAGCTACGAATGCAATTGTTGAAGATGTTCCGGCTACTCCTAAATCCGGTAGCAGGAATCCAGGACGAGCAGCATTTACTGTATTTGAAACAGTCGTTGTACTTCTACGAGCGCGAGCATAAACAGTTCCTGAAGAGCCTCGAGAAATTGTGAACGTATTTGAAGCTTGCCAGTTGTCGGGAGTAGTGTCATTTAGTTCACACGCGTATTGTAAAGTTCCTCCCGCACCTACATCACTTAGATTTACGGTTGCTGTTACATTTGGACTTGAAGGATTATTAAAAGTTACACTTGACGCGGTGGGAGCTTCTGCCGCCACTGTTGTAGATGTAAAAGTGTCTGAATCATTTGATCCAGAGCCTATCGTTAGTGTAGTATTTACAGCGGTAGCGAGAGAGCTAGAAGAAGTGTGTCTAACCGTAAAAGTGTCTCCGTTAACAGCAGTACCCGCTGATGAAGTATACGCGCCTCCGTTTTTACTGTACGTACCTCCAGTAACAGATACACTAACGGTTCCTGTAGTGCCTCCGACTGTAATAGAATTTGAAGTTTGGACAGTGTTTCTTGCGACATCTGTTACGTCTGTGAAAGAGAAAGCGTTAGGGTTAGTATCTTGGGCAGTTCTTGTGACTGTAAAAGTATCATTTGTAGCGTAAAAAGTAGAGCCGTCTCCTCCCGTACTCACTGCACGACGAGTAAATAGTTCATACGTAGTAGTATTTCCACCACTAGGTAGATTAGAGCTAAAAGTAATGTCACCGTTACCATCTCTAGTAGCTATATTCGTTGAACCGTTATTAAGCCGAACAGCCACTGTGTCCGTTGATCGAGCCATACCACTCACAGTAGTAGTAGCTGAAGTAGCTACGAATGCAATGGTTGGCGATGTCCCAGCTACCCCTAAATCTGGCAGCAGGTACGGAGGGGTATAATTTTCTTGTATGGGCGTAGTAGAGTTTGCACTCTGCGCTCCAAGTCTTCGAGCTTGAAAAGTGTACTGAGTTCCTCGAGTAAGGCTAAAGGCTGCAGGAGCATTCGACCAAGCACCACTTGTACCTTGCCTTACTTGTACAGTTCCGCCACTTCCTCCCGTTGCATTTACAGTTACACTAGTTGTAGAGGAAGCTGTAGAAGCAGGAGAAAATGTAATATCAGTTACATTTGTTAAAGGCTCTACAAGTCTTTCAATAGTGAAAGTATCATTTGTAGGGTCCGCAAGACCGTCTCCTCCAATAGCCTCAGGTCTACGAGAATATATCTCATATGTTTTTGTAGCCCCGATCGCAAGATTGCCTGTAGTATTTGCTTGAGCATTTCCTATTGTGGTAGGGATAGTTACACTTGTCCCAGAAGCTGTAGCACTTCCTAAAGAAGTTGCATTATTATTTTCGTGAACTTCGTAAACTTCTCCACTCGTAACACTTGATACAGAAACATTAACTGATCCTGCATTATATGCCATCGTAGTATTACTTGGGCTTACATCTGTATCAGGGGCAACTGGAGGCTGTCGAAAATAAACAATGGTTTGAGGGCTGCCAGCCACGTCTGCGGTAAGTGTTATGGCCTCTAAAGTATTTCCCAATACTCCGCTTGCCCAAGTTTTCGTAAAATTCGATCCGGGAGTTACATTATTTTGTGCGGTATTATTTGTCCATTCGTCAAAACTAGCGAAGTCAATATCGGCACCAACACCAAAACCTACGTTATTAAAGGTTACCGTTGTTCCCGATGTAAGCTGTCTTGCCTGTGCGGGTGAGGACCCATCCCCAGTTCCTGAAGACAAATTAACAGACCAAGAAGAAGTTTCAGTATCATACTCTGCTGAGACAGTAATACTACCACTGCTTGTGTTTGTACTGAAGCTTCGAGTTACTGTCCCTATCGTAAGTGAGTGTGTTACAGACCCCGAGGATGCTGAAGTTCCTCGAAAGTATACAACCTGCCCCGCATTTACTGTACTAGCAGAAGTATTCCAAGTTGTCTTGTTAATACTCCATTCACCGTTTGATACACTAATTGAAGTTCCATTATCAATAGTGCTGCCAAGGGAGAGTCCGGGCGCATTTTCTGGCAATCCCGGAGCTACAACCGAACCTGAGAAGGTAGCATAAAACACGGTATTTGGGGTAGCATTTGTTTTATCCCCTCCCAAGGCTGTAAAACCTTCAGGGGTTCTATCCGGAGGCGCATTTCGAGTTACAGTAAAAGTAGGTCCGTTTGTTAGATAACTATTACCGTTGTTAGCTTCTACTCTATAGGTGTTTGCGACACCAGTTGCTGCCGGAGCGGCGATTCCTGTTCTAGAAAGTGTAGTGCTTCCATTTGTAGTACTGAAAGTGTCTACTACAGTATTCGTAGTGACATTCCTTATGCGCAAAGCTACGGAGTCGCTACCTCTCCAGTTTGTAGTGACATTTACTGAGAAAGTAGTTGTAGTATCTGCTAGGGTTTGAGATGAAGGGGATACGGAAGTTCCTGTAATGTCTTCGTAAATTGTCCAATTCGAAGTAGCAATTAAAGTGCCTGTTCTGTTTGCCCCAGTAAAAGTATCAATCGTAAAGCCTACGCCCTGATACCCGATATTTGAAGTGCTTCCAGCTGATTGATTTGGAGAGCCCGTACTAATATTAACATTATTATTCGCCGCTGCGGAAAAACTACCGCTTGTAGGCGCGTTAAAGCCAAAAGAGTTTGCCCCTGTAGGCTCACCAGCATTTCTCTCCAAATCCCAGTAATAAAAACCGCCTGTATTAATATTTGAAGTGACGGTAACTCCGCCTTGACTTTCTGTAGTTGCAAGTGTAGACGGAGTTAAAGTTCCAGATAAAACAACGCTTCCGAGATGCTCTATATACTGGTTATAGGTAGTAAAGTTTGCGGTGAAGCTAACGGTGTCTTGTCCAGCGGAGGCTCCGTTTACAGCAGTAAGAGTGACGTCAGTTCCGTTACTAAGAACACCATTCGAAGGGCTCATAGTAAACAAGGAGCTATTAACACCGGTGATAGTAACAGACCCAGAGGAGCCGTTCCACGTATAGGTTACGGTATCGCCTTCATCAAGCTCAGCATAATTACTTGAGGAGAGTCCGGCTCCAGAAGAGGAAGTAACCGAGGAAACTTCCGTAACGAACTCGCTAAAGTTAAAAGATCCACTAACTGTAAATGTGGTTATATTCGCCATTTAAGTCCACTGTAGTGCCATCGCTGCCGCGATACCGAAGAAGGTTCGCGATCGTTCGTGTCCTTGGCCTCCACCAAACTTATCATAGCCGGTGTCGCCCTGATTGCCCCATCGTGGTTTGCCATTCACTATGCGAGGCTCTATATATTCCGTTGGTTCTAAAAAGGGTAAACCCCTCAGCCACAGGCCCGTTTTCTTTGAAGCGTCTTCTCCATACTCGTAGGGCTGGACGTATTGGGGTTTAGGCATAAACGGTAGGCGAGTGTTGATGCAGCCTACGGGATTTTCGATAGCCATTTTTTCAACTGGTGCATTCCACAAAGTTGTTATAAATCGTAGTGCTTCCTCTGTCTTTTCAGATCTTCCCGGGATTCTCTTGTTCCAGTGTAAGCCAGATGAAGCAAGATAAGTACAGGGAGGGTGAAGAATAACAAGATCCCAGTCATTATTGTATAATACATCTATTACGTCTCCTTCGTAATGAACTCCGTGAGGGCTTTCGCTAGGAAGAAGATCACAGGATACGGCGTCGTGCCCCATCGCATTGAAACAGTCTCGAACAATTCCCGAGAACTCACAACCTACTAAAACCTTCATATAGCTTCTTTTACTATTATTGTGTTTTTAATTATATCGACAAACTGCCCGTCGCCAAGCCGCTTTAAGACAAGTCTATCGGAATCGGGATGGTCGTGTTCAATTGTTCCAACTTCTTGAAGATGCTTTCCGGTTTTCCAATGCTTGAATATAATTTTTACCATAGGGGAAATTATAAGGCATCGGAGAAAATTTGTCAAGAATTATTTTTGGGGTGCCTTGAGGTTTATAATAGCGCCTTTTTCGGTTGAAAAAATACCCAAAGTTGCGCATGAAGGGGTGCGCGCGCGAAAAAATTTTGTCAAGGTCTGAGAACCGCCCTACCCTGGCCCGGCATCAATGTCAAGCATTTTTTTGTGATAAATTCACAAATATTTTTTCGCCTGGAAGGTTGACGTAGGCCCGGAGCTGTGCGAGAATGTGTCCATCAACTAGGGAGGCTGTGCCCATGGATATTTTACTTTTAATTGCAATCACTTTCGCGGCGGGCGTCGTCGGCGGGCTCGTTTTGGCTGACGCGTTTGACCTCGAAAAAATGTGAAATATTTACGTTGACTTTCTCGCGTTTATTTGAGATACTCTTTTCATCGGCTGGGGATGGGCCCCGACCGCTAAACTGTAAGGATGACATTATGTCTGCATACTCTGAAAAAATGGTGGCGACTCTGACTCGCCAAGGTTCTTGGACTTTCGCTCAGGCGGAGCAATTCGCCGCTGATAATAACTTGACCACTCGGTCGGTCGTGTCCAAGATCAAATCGCTTGATCTGCCCTACACTCCAAAGCCAAAGGCCGCGAGCAAAGCGCCTCGCACTCGCAAAGCCGATACGGTCGCGGCTATCGCCAAGGCGTTGGCTACTGACAGCGATTCACTCGCTGGTTTGGCGAAGGCCGATGCGGCTTCACTCTCCGCTCTGCTAATGGCAATCGAATAATGATCGCCTTAGCCGGTTGGCTTGGTGCGGCGCTAATGTGCGCCGCTTCATTCACGATTGATGCCGATTATGGGAAGCTTATGGCAATCGCTGGATTGTCCCTCTTAACCTTGCAAGCCTATTCCAATTCGTGCTATAATCTGATTTTGCTCAACGCTATATCCATTGGAGGATTTTCTTATGCGCTTTATATTTGACCTTGACCACACCGTCGTGGATTCTAGCCACCGTCAAGCGACACGGCCTGACGGCTCCCTCGACCTCGATCACTGGCGCGAGCATTCAACCGCCGCGCTTATCGAAGCCGATAGCCTGCTCCCGCTCGCTCACGAATGGCGCAAGGCCCACCGGAAGGGAGCCGAGATCATCGTATGCACTGCGCGTGTGATGTCCATTCACGATTACCGCTATTTGACTTCTCGCGGCTTGTTTGCCACGAAGGTGATTAGCAGACGCGAAGGCGACCGAACCGCCGATGATCTGCTAAAACTCCGCGCTCTGAAGCAATACGCGGCGAGCGTTGGCGAATCTTGGGCGCGATTCACTCGCACTTCAATGATGTTTGACGACAATCTAAATGTGATTAATACCCTTGCAAATCACGGCCTCACGGTTCATAATGCAATCTTACTTAATAAGGAATTATCAGCATGATTCAGCAAAACACTTTCGCCACTATCGACACCGAGACCGTTGGCCTTGAAGGCCACGTCTACGACATCGGTTATTGCATCCACGACAAGCGCGGCGAAATTGCGCTCGAGCGTAACTGGCTGGTGGAGGAAAATTTCACCAATCCAGCCAAGATGATGAGCGCATTCTATGCTGGCAAGCATTTTACCCACTACGCTCGAATGCTCCAAGATGGGGAAATTCGCCTCACGCCTTGGGCTGAGATTATCGGGATTATGCGGGCTGACTTTCTCGCGCATGGCGTGAATGTCGTTTGCGCTTATAACGCGGGTTTTGATTTTCGCGTTCTCAAGCAGACTCACGCCGATCTAGGCGGTGAAGGCGCGATCTTGCAATCTGGCGTGAAGGTTTTGGACATCTGGCAATTTGCCTGCGAGACTAAGCTTTCTCAGAAGGCCTATGCCCGAATCGCTCGCTCGCAAGGTTGGATGTCACCGGCTGGCAACATTAAGACGGGCGCAGAATTCGCGCATCGTTACTGCTCCGGCGATCATTCGTTCGTTGAGGATCACACCGCGCTATCGGATGCGCGAATCGAGGTCGCCATTCTCGCGGAATGCTTCCGCCAGAAAAAGCCGGTGCCGTATGGCAAGATCAACGGCCAGCCGTGGCGGATCGTGAACGCGAACGCGGGAGACGATCCCGACATTCACGGGTCGCGGGTCGCGGCCTAAAA
>Ga0213867_1000110_pt1 | contig 36334 bp, 24 predicted proteins | sample PICome_12_FD_160120 | JGI IMG/M metagenome (GOLD analysis project Ga0213867, IMG submission 160120) | Coastal seawater microbial communities near Pivers Island, North Carolina, United States - PICO540 | ecosystem: Environmental > Aquatic > Marine > Coastal | place: USA: North Carolina... | reverse complement strand
ATCTACCTAAATTTGATTATCTATCTTTTGTAATAATAGCCATCCGCCTGTGCCTACATTGCTAATTTTAACAATATCACCAATATTATCATCTAAACCTTGAAGTTCATAACTTTCATCTATTAGATAATCGATATCTGTAAAATCGCTATATCCAACATCATACCAATCGGCATAATTCCAAAACAAAGCTACATCATAGGCTTGACTTTCAATCCTTGACCATTTTCTAGTATCTGTCAATCGTTCATATAATGCCCATTTGCCTTGAATTGTTTCGTCGCTGTTTACCAATACAGAAAATCTTCTAACTGTTATTACTGTGGTGTCATCGTAGTTTGTTCCACTATTTTGAATCTGAGCACTAGTAACTCTACCTTGAGAATCAATTACTGTTGTAATCACTGCATCTTGCCCAGTTCCGGTAATTGTTACGGTAGGTGGTCTCAAGTATCCTCTACCTGGTTCAGTAACAACCACTCGTATAATTTTACCATCTTCTATTGTAGGTGTGATAATACATCTTTCTGCTTTAGCAACTCCGACAAAATCTAAATCTGCAAGAACATCAACAGTTGTATCGTATAAATTTGTTGCGTCTGTTGGAGCAGGATCATTCTGGAATAACGGAGTAATAATTTTATCATCTATTATAAGATTCTGTAGTAATACTCTATTGATTCTTTCAACAACTTGTTTTAGCGCCTCTGTGCGATTAATAAACCAACTTTGTCTTGGTTTGTTAAGTATTCCATATTTTTGTTTTGCTGGAAGTTCAGAAGCAGGTACTACCCTACTAAATTCATCATATCCAACTAAACTATCAAACCATTTTCTTTCAATATCAGGATGTGGCTTACTTGTCTCTAATCCTTCTGTCATGATTTGATATTGATTATGAATATTAATATCTTGATCTTCGATAGTCCAATATTGGATACTTAGTATTGTATCTGTACCTTTTATCAAACTATCACAGTTGTACAATACAAAGCTGTCTTCTGAAATTAAGGTTATAAATCTGTATCCTTGGCCTGCAGGATCTGCTATTAGCGAAGCTACGTCTTTTATCGACTTATTTCTCCACTCTACATTTGGAGTAATGCTTTTGTTTTTTACCCAGAAGAAATACTTATTAGTAAATCCTTGCGATATAGGATCGTAAACTTGTTTTTGGACATACACTTCGTCGCCGTACTTAGAAGATCCACTTATTCCTTTTGCAATGCCTTCTTCTGTGTCTGCCAATTCATCGTATGCACTAGGAAGCCTTGAGCTTTCTACCCATTCGTATATATCAATACTGTTGCCGTCAAACAGTGTATTCCAATTGTTTGCGCTAAATGTTACGTCTGATTGGTATGGATTTAAAAACTTAGCATTTGTTAAATCCCACCATACTCTGCCTACAAAAGATTCATCCCAGGTATCAAATTCATCTACATCAACAGTATCGTTCCCTACAGAATATGTTGCAGGATCGTAATAAGTTTTGAAACTTATTTCTTGTTCAGCAGGTCCTGCTATTTTTCCTTGGATAGGATCGATATAATCAATGTATTGAAGTACTTCGCCTTCTTTCCTATCATAAAGTTTAATACTCTTAATTTTATCTAAATCAACTGTAGCTTTTGGACTTCTATAATTCTGCCAAATGTTTTCTATTTTTCTATAATTTGCAATAGCACCTATTCTATTTCCGGTGGCATCTGCAGAATACTTCGGCAAACCTACATAGATGTGATTATTAACAGCTAAAATATTTCTTCCAAAATATTCAATAGCATCGTCGTCATATGAAACTGTTTGCCCGTAAACTAAAGTATTATTCAATCTTTCAAAAACGTATACAACTCCACTATTAGCATCAAAGTTTTTAAAGTTAGTAAACGCATTATCTAAAGTTGTTGTTTGATTGTCGAAAGTTGTGCTTTCAAAGCTATCTGCATTTTTACTTCCTACGACAAGTGTATTTCCGTCAAACTTAACTAGATGACCAAATTGTTCGTTACTTTCGTTGCTTCTACTATAAAGGTCCTGCGTTTTGACAAACGTGCCATTTTGTTGTGTGTAAACGTAAACAATTCCTTGTTCTGCTTCTCGATTGTCATCAAAAGGTGCTGATATAGCTAAGAGCATACCGTCTGAGCTAATGGATATGCTGTCACCAAATCCTATTGTTGTGCTAGGAGCAATAATTGTTTGGCGTTTTAAATAATTTCCATTAAATGATCTGTACACTAAAACTTCATTAGGTGCAGATGTTCTATTTTTATTTGCAACTACTAAAACTTCTCCGTTTTCTGAAACATCAAAGTCATAAGCAAACTTTATTAAATTTTCTGTGCCGGAAATAATTGTGTCTGCATCGTTATCTAATAATTGTCCTGTTTCATTTGGAACATATCCAACAAATTCAGTTCTTTCATCTGTTTCAATTAACTGCCAATTTACTGTACTGAAAGGAGTTGCTACAGTATTTGTGACAGCAGTGTATAAATTGCCATTATAAAAAACAATGTTTCCTGTGTAATAAGTAGATAGCGCACTAAATTCTCCTACAAAGTTTTTATCCTTTGCAAACTCCCAGGCCCATGAATTGCCAAACTCGTCTATACCTTGGTTTAAGAAGTATATTCTACCCCAACTAGTGTAATCTTGGTCTAAACCTGTAATTTCATTATCGCCTCTAGCATGAACAAACCCTTTATATAAGTCATTATTTTTTGTAAGTTTAATTTCGCTGCCAAGATATAGGTTAGAAGTTGATTCAGGTATTGTAAACGAATTTATTAAACTATAATTCACGCTTCCTTCTAATGCAAACACTGAGTACATACCTTCATTAGTGTTTCCACTAGCTACTCCACTTCCGGAAGCCGGTATGTTGTACACAACGCTCCAGTCATTATTATCTGGACTAGGGATACTAGGCTGTCTAGGTATTCCTAATACATCTCCTTCATTATAAAACCAATATTCTGTTTGTGTTAGTATATCAGTTGTAGGCAGCGAAACATTACCTGTTAAATTTTCTAAAACAATAAGTTTGCCAATACCTTCTGAAGCTAGACCAAGTGCCCTATATTGCGTTTGACCCATAACACGATCTGCTTGATAAATTGGATCAGGATCACCTGGAATTTGCAAAAATTCTATTTCAGCATTGTCACCATATACATTACCTAGACTCCAATCTCCTGTAACTGTCTTAACAAAAATAGTAACATTCAAAGAGTTTCTTTGGTAATAAGTCACAACAGCAGTTGCGCCTGTTGTAACATCTCTAACAGTTTGACCAACTTTAGGCTCGAAAGGATCGCCGTTGCTGCCAAATTTTGTAAAGTTAAAATTAATATATCCGTCCCAAAGATCTACTACAGTCTGTCTTCTATTCAATGTACTGAATGTAAGGTTAATGTCTGCAGGATTTTTGTAACTGCCGTCACTAAATCTAGTAAGCTGAGGAACATACATATCAAAAGTGTTGCCATTGACCAACACGTCTGTTAATGCTTTAGGAGCTCTAACTACAAATAAATTAGAAAGTATAGGATCTGTATTTCCGTAAGGTCCTGGAGCACCTTGTGCCGAGAGCACCCTAATATAACTATTAATACTGTTCTCGCTACTTATGACCTCGTTATTATTATCAAGGATATTATAATAATACCTATTAGGATCTATTTCTCCTTGAGGTATAACATCATATATTACTAATCCTCTACCTTGATCTGATCTAACACTCCCAGTTGTGTAATTAGGAGTATTAAAATACCAATATCCGCTATAGACGTTTGAAGTGTCTGTTGTTTCTACAGGAGCCACCCTTAAATATTCACCAACAAAATCGCCTGATTCTAAAAATAAACTACCTTCTAACGTAAATGCTCCGTTAACATCTTTAAGATACAGTGTTACTCTAGCTCCATCAAAATACACATAATCGACTGTGCCAAATGCACCTATAGTCTCAACTCTATCGTCTACATTTGGAATATTTGTAGCGGCATCAACATAAAGTACAACATCAATCTTATGTTGTATTGTGTGGTTAGTAGAGTTTATAAAATCTCCATCTACACCTGTAACTAATCCGCCGAACAAATCAACTGATTCTAAAGTAGTTGTTCCCTGGTTGGTGTAAGTAAGCTCATTCCATTTCATAACCACTTCGTCGCCTATTGCAGAACCTGCATACATTTCGTTTGGTGCTCTAACAAGTATATGGTTAGTTGACGTATCTTCGAAAGGATAATTACCTGTAAAAATTGTATTAATCTTTTCGTCAGTTTCGTTAATTAATCCTAACTCTTCAATAATTTGTGCGGTGCTTTCAAAGCTATTAAATATGATATTATCTTCACTGCCTAAAATATCTTTTGCAGCTGACCATAATAATTCATTTTTTATAACAATGTCGTTTGACTGATAATCTTGGGACTCTACATAATCGCCGCTAAACGCAGACTTTACGTTTGACGCACTGGGCGATCCTACAATTAAATATTTCCCGTCTGAAGATAATGCTACAGATTCGCCAAATCTTTGTCCAGCATCTGCTATATCGCTATCAGCTTCTAAAACTTGTGCTAACTTCCATTTATTGTTAGCACTTCCTCTGCGATATACAAAAACTTTCCCATCATCTATACCAGGAGCGCCTACAACTAAAACTGTGTTGTTTTTATTTGCAGCAATAGCAGTTGCATATTCTTGATCCGACCCATCAGACAGTGAATTTGTAACAGTTTCGAGTAGATCGTAAGCATCTTTTTGCTGTAAAACTGTCCAATTGTTTGAATCGTCATTATCTATCCAAATTAAGTCATTACTTTCTAAAAATTCTTGTGAAAAATCATTTGCAGAAGAAATATCAGCATAACGTGCAGTTTTAAATTTTGTAATTTGTCCTTTGCATTTTTCTACATCGTCAATTTTTGTATTTGTAGCAAGGGTTATTTTGTTTAATAATACATCTTTAATTTTATAAAAACCGCCTATAGCTGCTGTGCTTTGAGTAATTGTAGCATAGGTACTGTCATCAGTTTCGACTTCAGTACTAATTAGATCAAAAACTCCAATAATATCACCTTTTGTAATATCAGAAGGTGTTGCATCTACAGTAATCGTAAATTCTGTTTCTCCGCCTACTACACTTTCTACATTATATGGTGTATCAACATGTTTGTAAATGTTCCAGCTAAGTTTTTCGTTTCCTACCCATACGTAATCTCCATTTTTTATTTTACTAAATTCCTGTAGTAAAATATCATCATAAGAATTAACAGATATTGATACGTCATCTAAATTAACATAACCGCTGTCTTTTGTAAATCCTTTGTTTATATACTTGGTAGGAAATGGTTTATGATTGTAATTTTGAGGCTTTTCGTATACTTCAAATGGTCTAATTCTATAAATTAAATCAGTTTCTTCACCTGTGATATTATCTACAAGTATTACTGGCTGGGGAGTGAGCCTAAAGTTGTTTTCATCTAAGATAAAATCTACTTCTTCAAATCCGTCTGCTGCTCCGTATTGTCCTGTCTTAATTGCCCATTCTTCATAAAACTCAAGACTGTCTTTGTCTGCACTTCCTAACACATCAAAAAGTTTTGTTAATGCATTACGAGTACCTTTATCGGCAATCATCCCTTGGTAAAATTTATACTGGCTTACGTCATCGTTAATGATGTTAGCTAAGTAATCTCTATTTTGGTAGCCTATCAAGTGTTGAGCAAATTTTTGTTGTTCGACATCAAAGTTATCTGTATCTAAATCATAATAATCGGCGAACTGGTTAGTTTTATATTCAAAGTTAGTGTGTAATTTTGTAGCTGGTTTTTCAGCCAATCTATTCCATTGCGAACTAACAAAGGTTTCTGCCCCAGGAACCTTGCTTTCAGCTGCATAGTAAAACTCCTTATATTTAACCACGTCACCTATTGCGTAATCATTCCAAGGTTCCCATTGTACAATTTTTGCTTCATCGTAAATAAATCCAGGAATATTTAAACTTCCGTCCCACTCCGTTGTTCTATACCCAAGTACTCTAATTCTCTCTTGCCTGTATCCGGGCTGTAAGTCATAAATTATGTCATTAAATACTGTTGTGTTATCTAACAATATAACATGTTCTTTTTGAACTAGTGGTAGTTTAACAGAAAAAATACCATCTGCTGTATTTTTTGTAGTCAGTGTAAATTCGTTAGGGTTTTCTCTGCTTAAACTTGAAAATTCTTCAATTAATTTTTTACCATCTGCTTTGTAAATAGTGTATCCGTAAAAGCTGTCAAATATGTTATCTACCATCGAATACTGAGAGATAAATTTAATTTCTTTAGCAGCAGGGCTCACTGTAATTACTGATCCTTCTGCCCAGTTTTGCAATGACCAAAACATAAATTCTTTAGCAGATTTTTTCCAATCATTAACAATTTCATCATCCTCATCAAAGTAATCAAAAACGAATCCTTGATCAGTAAGGTATTTTTCATAGCCTAATAAAAAGTCAACTACTTCCTGTATAGTTCTAATTAATGTTCCATAGGGTAATTCACTTATACTTCTATCAAAAAATGTTCTTTTAAATGTAGCTTCGCGACCGCCTACTAATGGTAAGTTAGGAAGTTTTGTCATCTTATCATTATCAAAACTTGCACCACTTGTGTGTTGCTCAGTTACTCTATAATAAGCCCCTTCATATTCTACATTTTTGCCTTCAACATAAATTCTATTGCTTTCCCAAGTAACATATTCTTCTGAGACACCACCAACATTGATTATGGGATCATTATCAAGTGCAATCGCTTTGTAGTATTTGAATACTGGCTGTTCTTGATCATAGCCTCGCATAATATAACCATTAGATTGCTTTTCTATAATTACGCCGCTGTAGTTTATAGTTTGGACTGGCGTACTAGTGTTTAAAAAGATCTTGTAGTTTTCATCAGGAACAAACACATTACCTTCGTTTAATGGAGTTCTGCTGTCTAGAATTAATTTAAATTTTTCTTTCTCTGTAAAACCTGCTAGTTTAAACCCTATTTGATTTTTTATACTTTTTAGATGAGACTTATAGTTAGTAAAAGGTGTAGTGATGTTGGATGCCATATATCCTGCAACATAATTTACTAGACCACTAGTAAAAATCTGTGCTTCATCTTCTGAGGTATTAGGAAATATAATGTCTGTAAGTCTAATATGTTTATCGGTAGTTTTATATACAATCTCGCCGGCGTTGTTCCTAATTTGGTTAATCCTGTCAAAGCCGGTTGCTAGTAATTTATTAGGCTGAGTTAATAACCAAGCTGTCATTAAAGCAAACGGATATTCCGAGCTGTTTCTCCAGGCAGCTTCTACAGGTCCCTCGTCTCCAAATTTAAAAGAATCTCTAATGTTATTAGTGATAAAGTTTTTTGCATATCCACTAACAGACGGTGGCAATAAGTTTCCATCTTCGTCAACTGGAATATGCGATGTTAAATCTGTACGTATAAACTTTTTGTTAACAACAAATTTTTTGCCCGGTTCTCTTATAATTCCTTTTTCTAAATCTTCCCATAGTAGTAAATTATTTTTTGTGTAGGGCGCAGGGCCATACTGTTGTTCCCACCAGTCTGGTTTAACTGAAAATCCTAGCATTTCCCACGGATGTGTGTGAGGTCTATCTGTATCAAACCCCTTTTTGTAAATCGCTCGCCAGTATCCTGGTAAAACATTTCCTTGGGGACTCGACATTGAACTATAGTTCCATGTAAATCCGTTTGTTCTTTGGAAATTTGGATTTTCTGTATAGTCTTCGTCTATTAAAGTAGTCCACTGTATAAAGTCTGCTAACATTGCGTTATCAATTAAACTTTTATCAAACCCGGCTGTTCTATCCTCGCTATTAACAAATCCTAGAATATCAACAAAATTTGTATCATACGAAACTTTAATATTGTTATAAATCCTTAACTCTAATTCTAAAAGTAAATTATCTCTAAAATCATCAAATGCAACAAATCTACTTCCGTCATGCCCTTGAATTAACTTCGTTCCGGTGACGCTATCTACGTAAATTGTAGGCTCATACTTAGGATATAATCCTAATTTTGTAGGAGTAGGAGGACAATAACTTCCGTTTGTGCTTTCATATTCATATATTTCAACAATATCGTCTACTTCTTTAGTTGCTGTTATAACAACAAATCCGTCAGTGTTAAATGTATAATCTTTTCCAAAAATTAATTGATTACCATTTAAGTAAACCTGTACTGCTTTACGGCTAGGTGTGTCAATATCAAATACATTTGTTAAAGCAAAGAAGTTTTGACTGTCAGCATCGTCAATTATAAAACTTGTTTTTTTTGTTGCACCTAATGGAATCATGTCTGAAAAATAAAAAGGCATTTTATTAGTTTTATCTTTAACTAATTCTGCTAAAACTTTATCTACGTGATCTTTAGTTGCACCTTCAAAACCTAAACTGTTTGCTATTTGCAAAAACAACCTTTTAAATTTAGAATATTCTCTTCGAGAATATCGCAATGATTTAATTAAATTAGAATCTTTGTCTAAGATATGAAATAAAGACAAGTTTTGTGGTGCGGAATGTTTAACAAACCTTTTACCGTACTGACTTATTTTTCCAGTATCTCTTAAATTACTAGGCCCAGGATAAACACCAGTAAAATTATCAAGCTCCTCTACAATACTTGAAACATGGTCGTTTACTTCTCCTAAAGTAAATTCAAAAATATCCTCATTCAACGGATTTTTTTCAAAATTAATAGGAACTTCATAATATCCATTTTTATTTTTTTCTGTTGCTGATCTTGTTTTAATAACAATAACATCACCTATTGTTAAGCTATCATTAAATACAATTTCTTTGTCTTCGTTTACTGTGTCTCTAAATGTAAAATGTAAATTTTCAAACTGTAGAACATTATTTTTATAAACCCGTATCCATAAATCAGTTAATCTACTGCTTTGATCGTACACATCTATTGTAAAACTATCTGTAGTGTTATCAAATACATATTGCCTAATAACAGGCTGATTACTTAAACCTTTTGCTTTTTTCCAACCGGTATCTGTTTCAAAGATATCAATATCAGTATAACGCCTGACATAGCCTACATCTGTTCCAATGGTTATAATAGAATTATCCAATTGATATGTTGATGAATCTTGTAATAAATTAAAATTAAAAGTAATGTCACCAACATTATCTATTGTTCTATATGCTACTGGAATTCCCAATTCACTGTCGGTTTGGCCTACACCTGGTTTGTAACTAAACAATTTTGTTCCGTTAAATGTATTTGCATTGTAATAATTGTTATCTCCATAACTGTAACCATTTTTATCAAATACGTCAAACAATGGTGTTTGGTTTACTTGTGTTTTTTCTTGTGCCGACTGCCAAGCTGTTCCATCATAATAAAACGTTGCTCCGCCGAATGTACTTCCTAATTTGACTAAAACAGTTTCGTTAGCTATAGGCTGTGTATCTGGAATTTCTTTTAAATTTATTTGGCGTGTTGTTCCTTCGGAAGAAACAAAGTTAATAAAATTAATTTCAAAAATTCTATTTTTAACAAGTATGTCAGTATCAGCTGTAAAAAGAACTCGCATTCCTTCTGCTAAATCTACCCCGTCTATATTATATCCTTCAGAGCCTTCAATAATGCTAAAAATATCAGTTGTAAAACTATCTACAAGATCTATATCTGTTTTAGATTTAGTTCCAAATTTATGTAATTTTAAACCGGCATTAAATTCTATGATAGGACGTTTTGCTCTTTGTGATTGATCAATGTTACTAGGCTGATCGTTAGCTGACGCACTTACCTCAATAACAGATTTATGAAACCATCTATTATAGCGTGACCACAAGTTTCCATCAATAGATGCTCTATTAATTAAAAAGTAATCTTTCTTAGCTGGATAACCTATTGCTTCATCAAAAGGAAGTTGGTCAAATTCGTTGGCATCAAATTCAACAGGCAGGTTATCTGCAAAAACGCTTGCAACAGTTAATTGGCTTTCATCAACAAGTACAATTTTATCTCCTACGCCTTCTACATACCATTGTCCTTGGCTATATTTTTCCGGTGTAACTTTTCCAATAAAGGAAAGTTTCATACCATTAGATAACTCAACGCCAGCAGATGTTGTATATTTCTTTTTGCCTAAAATCTCTGTTTCAACGTCAATAGACGTAGCTTCCTCTAAATTTAAAACTTTGATAAGTCCTGATGCATTTAGATCATTATCTGCCATATAATATAAAATATCAGGAGTTTCAGAATTTAACTTTAATTCTATTATACCATCTTCTACTTTTTGTTCAGATATTCCTGCTTCTAATAAAAATTCATCATCATTATTTTTTGCAGTGCGTATAGTAAACGGCAATCCGGGTGTGTCTATATTAAACCTATAAGTCATTCCCCTATAAAGAGTTAGATTAGGATTTTGAGTAAAACCGTCTGGAGAAAAAAGATAAGCGTAATTATCTACATTATCAGCTAGTGAGATTGTATATTCGCTTTCGACCTGATCTGTTTGACCTATAACATTTATAGTTTGTGGACCGTTAGGTAGCCAGTAGTATTCTCTAAAATTAACAAATTTATCCCAGTCTATGTTAGGATTCCATGCGTAATATTCTTGGCCATTAAGTTTACTATGGTCTTTATTGTTTCCATTAAAGTTAGAAATTTGATTGATAAAATCATTATAGTCTTTGTAAAAACTAACATTGCCCAGATCATCTGTAATAACTGCGGCCGGTTCTAACTGGTAATTTTCTCTATCAGCACTAACATCTTTAATATACGAATCATCAGCTCTATAAGCCTTAGCAACTTCTCTGCCGACGTATCCGTTAAGTTTTTCAGCAACTCCGGGCTGCATAAGCTGATCGAAAGTGCTACCTAAAAACTTTTTGTTAGTATGTGTTCTAAAGTATCGAGGTAAATGTTGTGCAGACTGTCTACGTCCATCACCGTCAATTGGTACCGGAAATTCGTTTTGATTATCTTCGTATGCCATTTATATTGCTACCTCTTAATAACTCTGTATACCTGCATTGCTTGTTGTGCTCGAAGTGACAACAGTTCCTGTTGACTTCAGTCTTGATGCTGTTACTGCGTCAATAATTTGTATATCATCAACTGTTGCAGAGCTAATGAAAATTTCATCAGCTTCTGATTTTATTTCAAACAAGCTACCAAAACTTTGACTGTCTTGTACAGGCACAATTAAAAAAGTTACTAAGTCAGGAGACAACTCGTTCATAACATAACTAGATAACTCAGAAAAGAAAAACTTATCACCAAAGTCCCAATTTTCTAAAGCAAAAAATTGATTAATTGCTGCAATTACTCTAGTTTTAATATCATTGTCATTTAAAACTAAATCTGGATTTTTAACAATTTTAAAAGTAGCTTGCAAATCAGCTCCCGATGTTGCACCAAAAAGTACTTTATACTTAACAGGATGATAAATGATTTCATCACTAAGTGATTTTATTTTTTCTAACTCTGAACCATAATTATTGTAAAGCGCATCTGTGCTAGGAGGCAACGGCTTAGTTGTTATTGTTCCGTCTAAATATTGCCTAAACTCTGTATCGTAAGATTTTGTTAGTAAGTACATATCTACAATATTGCTTGCACTAGGATCAATTCTTGAATTTGAATCAGCTGCATGAATGTATTGAAACTTTAATTCGTCTCTGCCGATTTTTGCTTTATAATCTGTAGTTAGTGAATATGTTCCTGTAGTTTTGTCTAAAATTCTAAATATGTCTTCTTTTTGATAGTAAAAAATTTGCTTATCTTCTTGCTCACTAAGGACAACAGGACTAGTAACATCTGGTAAAACTATAACTCCATGCAATCCTATATTGTCAGATGCAATATACCTAAAATCCTCTGCACCATCTGATGTAACAATTTTTTCTAAAAATACATATTTGTTTGCACTATTTGTTTCTTCATCAACAATGTCTGTAAAAATTTCAGGATTGTCAACAACACCGTCATCATCTTCATCAAAAAAGCTAACTTGTATTTTTTTTGAATCTACATATCCTTCAGCATCTCTGTATTCCTCAACAACTTCCCAATCAAAATCAACAGTAAACGGATTAATGTCGTCTGGTTTCTGATTTATACTAAGTACCTTAATTTTATCTTTAACAATCTTACCTGTTAAGTTATTATATATTTTGTCGCCGCTGTCGTAGTAGAAGCGTATTTCTTTATCACTTTCAAAAACATATCTCATTGCTCTGTATGTAATTGTATATTTTTCTCCGTCAGTTTCAAATAGCAATAACCAACTTGCGTCTAGTTTTTGATTAGTTGTGTCTCCGGTTTTGCCTGTGCTAAATTCGCTAGTAACATTTAAGTTATTTTCTGTAATTAATCTCCAAGCTGTTGTATCTTGATCAAATCTTAAGCCAAAAGTCTTATATGCAAATATTTGATCAATTACTTGAGACGACACATCTGATTGTAAAACATTTGCTAGGCTAGGCCTAATTTCAGTAACTTGTGCTTCTGTAGGAATTATATCATTTAAAAATACAGGACCTTCGCCATTGGCGCTTGTTTGTGTTCCGTTACCGTCTACACTAACTATTTTAACCCATCTGTATGAAACTGCATTAGGCACTAATGAAGTGCTGTAAGTTCCGTCAGGCAAAAAGTATTTTCCTTCTGGCGGTATAACTTTTACTAGAGATCCTGGTACAATTAATTTTAAAATGCTACCAGTAAATCTACCTAATTCTGCAACTACACCATCTCTGTTTGTAAAATATCCTGTACTTTGATTTGTTTCATTACTCAGCTGCGTCCAGGTTACTCCTAGGTCTGCAACTAGCACTTTTGGAAATTGGTCGTAATAATAATTTCTTACCTTTTTGTCACCAAGTATAGGCTGAATGGTGTTTATTACTGCACCTTCTACATCTGTCCTTGTTGTAAAACTAAACGAAGTTTTAGGTATAAGATATTCTTTATATATTGATCCATCAGTTCCAAATAAGTTTGTTTTAGAATACTTGCCTGTTGCATCTATTAGATCAAAATACCTGCTTATTCCGCTTGCTGTTCTGTTCACAGATTTTACTTTTATAATTTCTTGACTTACGCCCAATGGAGCAACTTGATAATCTTCGCCTGTTACCATTCTGTTTTGGGTGTAATATGTGCTAGGCGCATTGCGCTTGATACTAGCATTGGTTTCAGAAGCAGAGCTGTTATCTACAGTGTACTTTAATTCAAAAGTAATTGTTAGACTTTCAACTTTTCCTGTACGAGATATATAAGGAATATTAATTGATATGCCTCTCATGTCATCAGGAGTTGCAATTACTCTTTCTTTTCTACTTGATCTATAATAAACTCTAAACTGCCCTTTAGGCAGAGTGCCGAATACACCATCGGAAAAAATTAAACTAATTCTATCTTCGGCGCGGGTTAAAACACTGTAAATATTTCTAATATTTTTTGACAAACTATTGTATATTATATTGTTGCCTTCTACAGCATCTACTTTAGTCCACTGTTCTTCTTCATTTCCAAAACTGTCTAATTTATACAACCAAACATCGCTGTTGTTTACGTTTGTTGCATCGATTGCAACTATCTGGTTAGTACTAGGATTAGTTATTGTAAACACACCTTGATCCAAAGCACCTTGTCTGAAGTGTGAAAAGAATCCGCTATTAGAACTTGCCGGTCCGCGGCCGTCATCTCTATATAATAAAGCAAAATTGTTTCCTGGAAATGGTGCTTCTTCTTCTATTATACCATTGTTTATATCTGTAGAAACAATTTCAAATCTTGTGCTCCGGCCGTCAACTGCTTTAGAAAATCCGTATGTAGGCACTTCAGCATTAGTAGAATTTAATCTATATTGTTCTGTAGGCACACCGTTTACTGTTTCGCTTTTTGCAGGACGGCCAAATGTTCCGTTAACTGGTAAAGAAGCATTCATTACCTTTATAAATTGTTCGTACCAATCAGGGTTTGCAGGGTCATTCCATAGAATAGTTTGGTTTTCTAAATTAGTATTATTGCTATCTCTAATTTCTTCAGTAGTGCGTACGGATTCAATTTTTAAAAGACCATTAGCTGCTTGGTTACGCTTTGGATTGTAAGAAAGTAAACGTGCTAGACGTAGTACACTTTCTCTACGTTCTGCTAACTCTAAAAAGTTTTCTCTTGCATTTAGATCAACTCTAAATGCAATATTTTGTCCTAAGTAAGCAATTAAATCAATAAGTGCAAGATATTCACTCGATTCAACATAGTCATTAAAATCTTCAGGGTAGTTTTGGCGTAGATAGTTAATCATTGTCCTACGCAAATTATCAAAGTCATAACTTTGGAAATCAGCATTACGAAAAGATTGGTAAACCCGCTTCCAGTCCTCAGCTAATAATAATCTATTTTGTCTATCTGTGCTTGACATATTTGCTTCCTAATCTTATATTGTATTTATTTGAAACGATTATGTACGTATATAATTTAGTTTAAAAATCCGGCGTTTTCGTCAAACTTTAGACGCACTGTTTCAGATATATTGTATGGAAGAAATACTAATGAACATTCGACTTGGATCCCACTTTCATAACTATCAACAATAACACTGTTAACTTGCACCCTAGGATCACTGTTAACAATTTTAGTAACATTATTAACAATAGCATCTTTCAAATTTTCTGTCAAAGGTTCAAATAAAACGTCCCATATTATTGTTCCAAACTCTGGATCGCTTAATTTTTCACCTTGTCTAATATGAAAATGATTTATAATATCTTGTTTAATGAGTGCAATGTCGTAAAGGGTCCAACTTGTTCCGTCAGGATTAACTGTGCTAGTTCCTCTATAAGCCCGGCTACCAGGAGGATTTGTATCTTTTTTAGCTCCTTTAACAAGGACCTGTTTATATAGATTTTTTTCTCTTGTACTCATAACTATATTTAACCTTTACTAAGTCGGCTTTTTAAATGTATCAGGAGCCGGGGTCAAAGGTGTACCATGTAAGTTTTCATGCCCGTCCCACGGTTCATGTTGAGGAACACGCTGGCTTGCTAATGCTTCCGCAGCGTCAGGTCCATTCATGTCGATTTTACCTGCCTTTTCGATATGATGTGCAGATTTTATATTCGTGGTTCCTACTGCTGTCAAATTTCCATTAGCACCTGCTTTTAAATTAATATCTTCTCCTGCTTCTATATTGACATTTTTATCTGCTTTAATGTTTAGATCTGCCTCCGTGTGAATGCTAATACTATCTTGCGCAAAAATATCTATCTTGCCATTTGAAGTTAATTCTATCCAAGTTGTTCCTCTTGCGTTGCCTATATAAATTAAGTCTTCTGTATTATGCATCAGTATCTGATGCCCTGTTCTAGTTTTAATTCTTACTAATTCATTATGCGGTAATGTTGGATCGCCTTCTTCACCTAATTCAACTACAGCATAATCAGGAGGTGTAGTGCTTGCTGGACCTTTACGTAACAATGACGCATCACCGTCGTCCATAACAAAACTAGACCCACCGAGTCTGCTAAATGGTACATCGCTCTGAGCACCTATTTTTCCATATTTTCCTTTTGGAGATCCGGGACGTCTATCTTGCGGGCCGCCTGTACTGATACCAAACACATGACTAGGTGTTTCTCTCCTAGCACTAGAACTAGTAACACCCCTAGTATCGTCATTTAACAATCCTTGTGTTTCTAAAATTGTTTTTGCATCAGTGCTATGAGGTTTAATAAATTTCGTGCTGTCTTTTTTTGCCGCTGTTTCTATTTTTTTATTGTATTCGCCGGTGGGTATTTTTTTTGATGTACTATCATCGTTAAAAGAAGTTGCTGCATAACCTGGAAGCATAAAATTCATATGTTCGTCTTGTATACAACCTATCCAATAGCCTTGACTAAAATTTCCTTCAGCAAAAACAACTAAAACTTCTGTACCAACGTCGGGCGGTACAGCCCAAAATCCGTAACTTTTTTGGGTGTATTGGTATCCTTCGTTTTTTGTTAAATCTTTATACGGGCTTACTCCATAAAATGGGGACAAATAAGATACCGGAACAATTTGACCGGTGCGCTCACTCATATTTCCAGAATCATTTGCTTTTAGCAATTCAACTTCTAAATTGCCCATATTTTTAGGATCAAGGTGATTGACTATAACAGCTTTGTAAGGTCCGGCATTTGCTAAATTTTCCGACGGCGTTCTTGTTATCTTAGACATATTATGTACCTTCTACCTGATCAATTTTGTTTTCTTCTGCACCATCCACCATAATTGCATTTCCTCCAGGAACAGCCTGGACTGTTGTTTCAGTATCTTGCAACGGTCGCCTAATCATATCTAATTCTTGAGTAAACATTCCTTTGCTGAAACTATGTACAACTAATACAACTTGGTATAAACCTGAAAATGCAGCTACAGGAGCAAATCCTCCTCCTGGAAATTCCATCCAGCCGTCTCCTTTATAATCAATAGGAGTTTTGAAGTTTAATGTAACATCAACTTCCGAGCTTTGATAATTCATTGTGCCATTTCTATTAAGGTTGATAAAACCTGTGCTACCTGCATTATAGTTACCCATTCCGCTGTCTGACAGATAAAAAGGATCTCCCCAAATTTTCATTTGTACATTAACTAAGTCCGAAGGACTGTTTAAAATTGCTTCATTTACGTCTCTAGCAACCTGTGTTTCTGCATGTTCTGTGCCGCCAGAATGCGTTCCACTTTTAGGTTTATCGCCTTCTTCAACTTTTTTGCTGCCCGATGCACTTGTTGTTTGTGTATCTCCCTCATTTAATTTCTTTACTGTCTTTTTTTCTGCTTCTGCTATTGCTGTCTTACCACCTTGCTTTTGAGATGCAGATGCTTGTGCCCGCATAGGATTTAATGCAACAAAAAATGCAGAATCAATCTGAATATCAAACTCAAGTATATCTTTATTTTTTCCTGTATAGATATAATTGTATTCTTTAGCTGCCTGTACTTTAGCCAATGCTTGCTTAGGGCTAGGCTTTGTAGGGGATGCAAATCTACTTTGTGAAACCATGTAAGGCACAACTCTATAAACATAAATTCTTGGAGACCTACCTGTTTGGTCGCTTGTTTCTGTGTCGGTGACATTATACATTTGTGGTTCAATTTTAAACCAAGGAACCATATTATTTTGATCAGGTTCAGCTGTAGCAATTTGTCTACCGTAATCGCTCAATAAGATAACCTCTTCAATAATGTCTTGTATTCTACTAGATTTAGGAAAACTTAGAGTTTTACCTTTGTCAGATATTTGCACTTTGCCGCGCTGAAATGTCCCTGGTTTGCCTTCTACTTCTGAAAATTTTGCTTCGCCAAACGGAACTGCACCACCTTCAAGATAACTTTTAACAATTTCTGCTTTGCCTATGTCGTTAATATTTTCTTCATTTTCGGCATAGTCTCTTATTGTTTCTCCTAATTGAGATCTAGTAATCACAACCCCTAACAATTCCTGTATCTTTTGATCAAAATCTACAGGCAACTTCCCGTTAGAAATACCTGTCAAACTTTCATAAATTTCTAATTTTTCATCCTCAGTAAATTCTTTAAGTTCGCCTTCTTTGGATGTTGCTCCGGCATCTTCTTCTTTTGATCCTGTTAATCCCTCTTCTAAACTAGAATCTTTAGTAGGAAATACAAAAACATACTGATCAGCTTTACTAATTTGTCCAGCTTCTTGCGTTCTTAAAAGTCTATCATTTAATACACTAGCTAATCCGCCTGGACCTTGTAGTAGTTCTTGTACATTTTCGCCTGTAATAGAAACATCTGTTTTAACACTTTGGACTTGATCTGACATAGCCTTTTCTGCCCAAGGAACAGCCTCAACAGAATATACGCTTCCGCCTTCGGTAACATTAAATGTTGCATTAGTTAAGTTTAAAGGAATAAGTCTGCGTGAATTCCTAGATGCTATTGCATTGCCATTGCTATCATACCCTTTAAATTCTATTGTCAATAAAAAAGGAGCTTCTAAATAATTTTTATGTCCGGCTGTCAACGCTGCCATTTGTAAAGTTTGCAAAAACATGCCCATACTGTGCGGCTCTGTAACTTCAAATGTTACTAAAGTTGCATTTGATTGTTTTGTTTTGTTGTTAGGAGTAATTATACTTTCAATACGGACGTCATCAATATAAAATTCGGTAGCTCCTCTAGTTTCGTATAGAGTTCTAATTTTTTTATAACCACTGCCTCCACTTTTTAAAATAGTAATAGGCGGCTCAAAAATCCTATAAGTAACGTCAGGATTGTTTATTTCATCGTTTGTTAAACAATGTAGCCCAAAGATATAATTATATGAAGCAAACTGTTCTAATTCATTTGGCCAGGGTGGAAATCCCCCTAGTATGCCTCCTAATAAACCACCTAATCCTCCGGAAATCTGTCCCAATGCACTGCTAAACTGAGATGCTAAATTGTTTAATGGGTTTGTGATAGCTGAAGCCAATTCAGCTGCTGTTCCTTCTACAGCACTAGCAATACCGTCAACTGAAATATTAGACGAATTCTTAATATCTGCTGCCAATCTATTAGCAGTAGCATTTATTGTAGATCCAACTTTGTTAGCCCTTGCGGCAATATTTTGCGGTTTAAATCCGGCCATTATTATGTTCCTAGTCTAGATGCAAGACTGTCGCCTTTGGGTAGGTAAATTTCTGTGCCAGGAATCATATCGTATACAGGATCTTTTATAACATCCATATTTCTTTGGGCAAATACCCACCAAAGTTTATTTGATCCATAGAGGTCATATGCTAATAAATCTGGTCTATACGCATATTGAGATTCTATAGTATACAAGATATCGTCTGATTCAGCAGGGATAGGTCGTATTCTTAATATGTCTAAGTACTGTCCGTTGACTGTAGCTGTGCTATAATAAGGGCTATCTGAAGTATATGCTGCCATTAGATAAATCCTTTTCCGTTAAACACATAGTCTCCTCTAACAAACGCATCAAGGTTAAATCTGGAAACATCTCGTCTGCTATAGATAGGCGTAAGCATTGCAGATATTGAAGACTTTGTAGGAACCCAAGCACCATTTGCTGCGGCGCCTACTTGTATATAGTCAACATCACTTGGTAGTTCTACCGTAAACTGTTGTACTACAACTGGAACATTTTTAAAGACATAATCACCATACCCGTTTAACCTTACTACTGGAGGCGGTGACCCCTGATTACTTGTGTTTCCGTATGCCATTTTAGTAACACTACGTAAATAATGGACTGCTGCGAGCCAATATTCGCCTTCTAAAGCGTTTTCAATCAAAAAATCGCCCATCACTGTCAAACTATTCACTTGTGAGTTCTGATATGCATAATAAGGATAATTATTATGTATAGGAGTTATAGAGTTATAGTTTGCTGAATGCTCAATCATAATTTGTGGAGTATATGGCCAAGTTAAACCGTTAGTTTCGAGCAACGGTGTTAATACAGGACTACCTTTGAAAGAACTAGGAATACTTAAACGCACACGCCAATCATTATCATTTGAACTTCCCCAGGAACCGTCCGTAAAAGATAGTCCAGAAGGATTAGCGCCAGGTATAAGATTGATTGCTCTAAGAGCTTTGCCGAACCCAGTATCTTCTACAAAGTCAGAAACTGTTTCTCTTACTGTACCAACTACTGCATTTTTGACGCCATCACCTACTTTTAAAGCAGCTGAACCGACAAATTTTTCTACTGATTGCAAAGGGTTAAAAGCCATAATTTTTTTTCTCCGATATCATAAGTATTTAGTTGACAAAATTAACTGCGTAGTTTATAATAGACATATAACTTGGAGACTTGAATGAGGAAAACTAATTATCTTAATAATAAAGACATTTTAAAAGAAATACATAAATCTAAGTCTAGTTTTTGTAGCTTTGTTGACCCTGAATATAATCAATACGATATAATTTTAGAAAGCATAGATAAAATCAATATAAGAACTATTGCCGAAGCAAAACGTAATAAAGCAAAACGACTAGGAGACGCAGAATATGTTGCACGTAAAGAAGCAGGAGAAAAAATAAAGCAAGCAGATTGTGCTGTAGACTACAGAAAAATAACAAAAGAAGAACTTATATTTAGAATTATGACTTATGACCATATCCCTGAAGAGCCCGGTCGTAAAAAGAACCCAAAGACTATCGCAGACACAAAGGTAAAATTAAACTTTCCCCCATTTAAACATTATAAATTTAATGAAGAAGGCGAATTAGTATGTGTTGGTAAAAGTCATTGGGAAGGCGGCATGGAAAACGGTTACTTTGCTCTTAAAAAGGGTAAAGCAACAAACAAACTTGCTATGATGTGGATGAAGTTATGCGATCGATATGCTACAAGAGGCAACGTCCGTGGATACACCTACAATGACGAAATGCGAGGTCAAGCAATATTGCAACTTGCACAGATCGGCTTGCAGTTTGACGAAAGTAAATCACAAAATCCATTTGCATATTATACAGCCGCTGTCACTAACTCATTTGTACGTGTCATCAATATAGAAAAACGCAATCAGAATATTAGAGACGACATACTTGAAATGAATGATATGAACCCAAGTTATACTAGACAACATGCTGGAGAATGGGAAGCTGCAATGAAACGCGAAGGATTAGATCCGGCTAAAAAATAGTTGACACTGATACAAAAAGAATGTATCATGTTAGTTGATTAACATGGAGAAATTACGGTTTGTTTAGAAAAGCGGCGGTTTTTACCGATATCCACTTTGGATTAAAAGGCAACAGTAAAGTACACAACAATGATTGTGAAGAATTTGTAGATTGGTTCATTGAACAAGCGCAAGAAAATAATTGCGAAACTGCAATTTTTTGTGGCGACTGGCATCATAATAGAAATAGCCTTAACCTTACGACTATGGATGCTACTATCCGAAGTCTTGAAAAACTAGGTAAAGCATTTGATAAGTTTTATATGTTTGTTGGCAATCACGATTTGTACTACAAAGACAAACGTGATGTGAGTTCAACAGAATTTGCAAAACATATTCCTGGTATTACTGTAGTTGATTCAATTTACGAAGAAGACGATGTTGCCCTTGTTCCTTGGCTAGTAGGCGACGAATGGAAAAAAATTGAAAACATAAAATCTAAATATTTGTTTGGCCATTTTGAACTTCCAAGTTTTTATATGAATGCAATGGTACAAATGCCAGACCATGGCGACTTGCGGCCTCAACATTTTAAAAATCAAGAATATGTGTTTAGTGGACATTTTCATAAACGACAGGTTCAAGGTAAAATACACTATATTGGCAACGCTTTTCCACACAACTACGCAGATGCAGGTGATGACGAACGTGGCATGATGATACTCGATAAAGAAAACGGCAAAGAACCACAATATTTAAATTGGTGGAACTGTCCGAAGTATCGAACTACATCTCTTAGCAATTTGCTAAATCCAGATAATAAAATAATTAAACCGAAAATGTATCTACGTGTTACTATAGATGTACCTATTAGTTATGAAGAAGCGCAGTTTATTAAAGAAACATATATTTCACAACATGGTTGTAGAGAAATTACGCTGATTCCACAAAAACAAATCGAAGAAATTACTACTGAATTGGATATTGAACAATTTGAAAGTGTAGATCAAATTGTATCTAACGAAATTGCTGCTATTGATAGTGACAACTTTAACAAAAAACTATTACTAGACATATACAACGAGCTATAAATGATTAAAATTAAAGACCTGACAGTAAAAAACTTTATGAGTGTGGGTAACCAAACCCAGGCTGTAGACTTTAACAGAGAAAAACTTACGTTAGTGCTTGGTGAAAATCTCGATCAAGGAGGTGACGATTCTGGCTCACGAAACGGTACAGGCAAAACTACGATAATCAATGCATTATCCTACGCTTTGTACGGCCAAGCACTAACAAACATCAAGCGAAACAACCTTATCAATAAAACAAATTCTAAAGGTATGGTTGTTTCGCTTGACTTTGAAAAAGACGGACAGGAATACAGAATAGAACGAGGACGCTCTCCTACATTTTTTAAATTTTTTATTAATAAACAAGAACAAGATGCAGAAGACGAGTCGCAAGGTGACAGTCGCAAGACACAAGAATACTTAAATGACTTGTTAGGTATGAGTCATGATATGTTTAAGCATATTGTTGCATTAAACACTTACTCAGAACCGTTCTTATCAATGCGTCAAAATGATCAACGTGCTATTATTGAGCAACTACTTGGTATTACTATCTTATCGGAAAAGGCAGAAAATTTAAAAGAACAAATTAGACAAACAAAAGAGTCAATAACACAAGAAACATTGAAAATCGATGCTATTAATACTGCTAACAGTAGAATCGAAGATACTATAAAAAGTTTACGCACTAAACAAAGTGCATGGAATAATAAAAAACAACAAGACCTTGAGAAATTGCAGCAATCACTAGACGAACTAGAGCATTTAGACATTGATGTAGAATTAGAGTCGCACGAAAAATTGCAAAGCTGGACTGAATTAAACACTGCAATTACGGCTCTTAATAAAGAAAAAAGCACACTAGAAGCTGCACTACTACAAGCCGATAAACGTGTGAAAAAGATTGAAAAAGACGTCTTAAATCTCGAGGATGCTACTTGTTATACATGCGGGCAAACTTTGCATGAAGACAAAAAACAGCAAATTTTAGCCGATAAAGCAACAGAATTAGAAGAATCAATGTTATATCAAACAGATGTTTCTAGTAAACTTGATGATGTGCTTAAAGGACTTTCTGAAATTGGAGATATAAACGGTAAACCTGATACTTTCTACGAAACTGCTAAAGAAGCATATGACCATAGAAACAATGTTGATACCTTAAAGCAAACAGTTATTACTAAATCTGCAGAACAAGATCCTTACGAAACACAGATTGAAGAATTAACACACGAAGCACTACAAGAAATCAACTGGTCGCCAGTAAACGATCTTACAAGTCTTAAAGATCACCAAGAATTTTTGTTAAAATTACTTACCAACAAAGATAGTTTTATTCGCAAGAAAATTATTGATCAAAACTTAGCATACCTAAACAACAGACTAACATACTATCTCGATAAACTAGGACTACCTCATCAAGTTGCATTCCAGAACGACCTTAATGTAGAAATTACACAACTTGGTCAAGACTTAGATTTTGATAACTTGTCAAGAGGAGAGCGTAACAGACTAATACTTGGACTTTCGTTTGCATTCCGAGATGTATGGGAAAGTTTGTATCAAAATATTAATTTGTTGTTTATTGACGAATTAATCGACAGCGGTATGGACACAGCAGGTGTAGAAAATTCACTAAGTGTTCTCAAAAAAATTACTAGAGAACGAGATAAGAATGTTTTCCTTATCTCTCATAAAGACGAACTTGTAGGTAGAGTTAACACTATATTAAAAGTAATTAAAGAAAATGGCTTCACATCATATGAAAATGACATTGAAGTAATAGACTAATGATAAATGATGACATACACGACAAATTAACAAAGGCATACTTAGAATATTTTAAAGCAAATGATGCATTTGAGGCAAGAAAATCTCACCGCACTCATGCAGCAAGTAGACGCTGGTTGAGAGAAATTAGAAAATTAGCAAAAGACAGAATGGATGAGATACATTATACGTATCAAATCAAAAAGAAAGAAGAAAAAGAAGGCACACAATAAGTAAGTTCATGCAGTGGACTTACGAAGGCAAACAAATCGATAAAATACCAGACGAGTATGAAGGCTTTGTTTATCTCATAACAAACATTACCACTGGGCAAAAGTATATAGGCAAAAAACTAGCAAAGTTTAAGACTACCAAGCCACCACTTAAAGGCAAAAAAAATAAAAGACGAGGCTACAAAGAAAGTGACTGGAAGGACTACTGGGGTAGTTCAGATAGATTACAGGCAGACGTAGACAAGTTAGGCCCAGAAAACTTTACAAGAGAAATATTATATCTTTGCAAAGGCAGAGGCGAAATGTCCTATATAGAGGCAAGAGAGCAATTTGACCGCCGTGTATTAGAGAGCGACGAGTATTACAATGGAATTATTAATGTTAGAGTTGGCGGTTCCGATAAATTGCGACAGGCATTGCTAGAACATCACATCAAGGCAAAACAATCCAACACATAAGGTTAGCGGGCCAGTTTGAAAATACCGCTGTGGAAAAAGTTTCCGTATAGGAACACACGTAACATGCTGAGCGGCATCCGGTAGTAGGGTGTTTGATTGGCATAGATGGAATGTTGGCTGTCGAAACACTGCATATTGTACATAAAAACTCTTTAGCAATAGGAACGAAGCGGGAGGTAATGTACTATATAGAAAGCATAAAAGCGTTTTACGCACTCTATATAGTATATGATGTCGACGTAGGTTGGGAAAGGTCAGAGCCCATTGTACAGCAGAAAACACCTACTTCCAAGTCTCGGCTGTGGCGAACTCACATGAAGCTAATTTTGAGACAGGCTGGAACCGTAACAGGTTCCGTCTGACTGAAACAATCTACATGAAACTTAAACATTATTACTTCGTAATAATGTGTTTTCTCAAATATAAATTATATCATACAAACGAAGTGCATAGTTTGAGCGATAGCGAAAACTTGGATCAACGAAGTTGAGACATAAATACATTTAACACAGTAGGACTTCTTAAATGAATGTATTTGATATAATATCTGAAGCAGAACCAAAAGTACAAATATCTTATGGAAAAGGCAAATATGCAGGGTTTAAATGGGAACGTTTAGGCAATGGCGATTTTCGTGTTACAACTCCTGATGGTAATACCGATATTGTTGATAAAAACAAAGGTAAGCAGCTTCGTGGCTTGGCTGACAATTGGATCAAGGAATGGGAGCAACGCAAAATAGATGCTCAAAATAGAAAAAGCGAAGCACAAAAAAAGTTAGCCCGCAAAAGAGCAAAAGCATATGCACAAAACTTTTTAAAATGGGGCGGCAGAAGTTTTGTAGTTATTCGTGCATTTTTTATGGCTGCAGGTATTAAGAAAAGCTGGGATGAACATGTTGCCTGGCAAGAACAACACTATTATAACTTTTCTATAGGTGCATATGGCAAAACTATAGAAGAAAATTATAAAAATTTTAGACGAACACAACAAGTAGCAGTAGGCGCATTGCTAACTGATGCCTGTGCAGAAATTTCTAAGGCTGCTAGAGACGGTTACTTAGTAATGAAAACTATTAAAAATGTTAGAAACATGATATCTGCTGGTACAGTTGCATTTACAGGATTTATAGGTCCAGCAGTAATATGGGTAATTACTGAAGCAGCATTTTGGTTATTTGAAAGATGGATAGGTAATGTTAAAAACATTAGAGCATTAATGGGTGGACTATATGAAGATGGAATTTCCAATGTTAGAGAACAAGGAATAGCAGGAGGCTATTTTAAAGAAGCATTCCTAGGTGCAATGGGTGCTGTTCCTCAAGGATTTGTTGACATGGCAGGAGCAGACGTTAGTGCAAAAGAACTTATGAATTTAGATCCTGCAGCAGATGCTGCTGTCGATAAAGCTAAAAGTAGTGGAAATTTGCCCGACACATCTAAAAGTAAAATAAACAAAAAACGAAGAGCACCAAGTCAACAATCTCAACAACCCGCAGCAGATTTAGACAGTTTAGTTACTTTCTAAACCATAGGTAACTGTGTTTTTTTAGTTGCTTCGATATTTTCTTCTACAATTTTATCCATAATTTCTAAATCGCTAATATCTGTGTTATAAAACAATTCGCTAGAATCGACGCCGCCGCGCATATACCAAGTCATTTTGTAGCAATTATGTTTAAGTTGTTTGATTTGAAGTTCTAGATCTTCTTCAAGCTCTTTAATTTCAGAATCCGGGGTAAGAGTTAGCGTAGTTCGAAAAAATTTGAGTAGTCCAATTCAGTTTCAACTTCACTTTGTTTTTCACATGAAGCACAAGTTAGTGTGCTTTTAGGAATATCCCAAGTTTGGCGATTTTTTACAACTGTGTCAGTAATTGAATTAAAATAATCTGCTTCAGAATTTTCTAAAAAGTTTCTAATTTCTTTTGGATCTGTTTCTACTTCTCCGTCAGGAGTAGTAATTTTAATCACACAATCAATGATAGCATTCATTCTAGTTTCATTGATAGCGTCATAGATTTTATCTAATTCTTCTTTTTGTTTTTCTTCATCAGTGATATTAGGAACGTGTTGTATAATTTGTCGTTGAAATACAAATGTTTGCTTATTAACCTTAGTAAACTCTCTATAAGTTAGTGGACGGATTTCGAAAACAAAGCCTTGGTAATTGACTTCATTTATAAAGTTTTGTCTAGTAAAATAATCAAGGATGTTTTGCAAACTTAGAGCATATTCGTTTACTTCTTCGCAATGTTTACATGTTGCACTTAGTTGTAGATCTTTTCCATAACTAGCTAATCTAATAGCACTCAAACAAAAGTCTACGTCAATAATTGGCATGTTCCACGGATTTTTTATAGATGGAATGCATCTGTTGATAACTTTTACTGTAGCATTGCCTGTGAACAATGCATCTGGTGTTTTTACAGCCATTTCATCTGCCGGAGTCATACTAAAGACTTCTAGTTCTTGTGTTTTATCTAAATCCATAGGATTATAAAATTCGCCTTTACTAGGCAAGTCTACGTATAATTTTGGTTCACGCTTGTATTTGCGTAAAGGACTAGTATGTTCTTCCATTGTCGTTCCTGAGGTAAATATAGTATAACATTTATAAATTATTTATAATCGTAAAATAACCGGAGATTTGATTGTGGCAGAAGAACTCGATCCAAAAAAAGCAAACGCAGCCTTAGACGCTACAGCAGGTGCAACTAAAAAGTTAACCAAAGGCGTTAAAGATCTGGCAGGAGCGTTTGGAGACACAGCTTTAAAATATGCCACCGGTTTACCTACATTAGAAGACACAACTAAAGCTACAGGAAAGTTTAGTAAAGCTGTAGGATATCTTGAAGGACAGCTAGGTGTGTTCAATGAGATGTCTCAGTACGGTGTGACGTTTGGCGGCGAGCTTGACAAAATGACTGTCAAAGCAACTGCTGCTAGGATGACACAAGAACAGTTAACCAAAACAATTAAAAATGCTAATGGTGACTTTACATTATTTGGTGCAACTGCAAACGCAGGTTTACAAACATTTTTAACCAATCAAGCTGAATTTTACGATACAATGCCTTTAGCAGCAGATAATCTACGTAGATTAGGAATGAGCACAGAAGAAATAAATGAATCTATGCTTGCCTATGATAAGATTTCTAGGATGAACAATCGTAGAGACATGCGTTCAACTGCTGAAAGAAATAGATCCGCTGCTGCATTTGCAGAAGAAATGGACTTAATGGCAAAACTTCAAGGCAAAAGTCGTAAAGAACTACAAGCCGAAATGGAAGCTAGAGCACGTGAAGGAAGAATTATTGCTTTAAAATCTGGTCTTGAAAAAGACATGGCTGATGCACTTGATCAAAACTTGCAAAAAGCTGCGGCGTTCGGTCCAGGTGTTGAAGGCGTAATGAAAGACATGATGGCTATGGGTGTACCTAGCAAAGATAATGCAAAACTATTTGCATTATTAGGTGCTGAAGCTCAAAACTCAATGAGAGCAATGAAGAAAGCGCAAGACGCAGGAGATGTTGCTGAATACAATCGTCAAATGGGAATATTCCAAGCTGCTATGGAAAAACGCGGCAAAGACGAAAACGTAAGACGTATGGCATTACTAGGAGGATTAAACGAATATTCTCAAATTGCTGGCGAAATTATTACTAATACACAAACAGGAATGGGGGCAGCACTAGCAGATGCTAGAGCAACACTAGAAGCCGAAGTAGCAGCAGGCAAACGTAGAGCATTTACTGAAGAAGAAGTTACAGAACTTGCACGTAAGCGAGCCAAAGCAGAACAAGATGCGCAAAAAAGAGACGGCGGAGAAGGAACCACTAAAGCAGTCACAGATGCATTGATTGCAGCACAAATGAAATCATTTGAAGTTGCTGAAAAAGTTCAAGTTGAAGCAACAACTAAACTGTATAAAGAACTTTCAGGTGCAGCATCTGGTTTTACTAAGTCGTTAACAGAAGCCAATCCAGAAGCTTTAGTTGAAAAAGTATTAAACTTATTTTCAGATATATCTAAAGAAATTACAGGGTCTGCCGGAATTTCTAGTACACCAGAAGAAATTGATACTGCTACAATGAATCTAGCAGGTGCAGGAGACGTAGATACTCTTGCAAAAGTAAAAGAACTTGAGAATCAATTACAAACAGCAAAACCTGAAGAGAGACAAGGCATTATTGACCAAATAAAGCAATTAACTACAAAAGCTAATAGTATGGTAGTTGAAGGCAATGTTAACATACACCCGGACGGAGAAACTATTATTCATGGGAATCAGCAACCGCAAGATACAGGATTACCGACTACTGGTTTGAATACAGGTACAGTTGGAGTGTTCGGTAAATTGTTTGCAGACTTTGGCAAAGGTACAAAGGCTATGCTGCATAACGAAGAAATGGTTGCTACTAAACCACAATTAGCAGCTGGGTTAACTGAATTTGCAAAAGAATTAAGAAGTACCTTTGGTGGATCTAGTAAAGATCAGGTAGCAGCACAACAGAAAACTGCAAATGAATTGCAAAAAACACTCGGTGCAGGACTGAAAATGAAACCAGACAATTCTATAATGGAGAAAGAAATTTCATCATTTGGTAGTTCTATGATAGAACAGTCAAAGAATCAAAAATCAGCACTAGAATCTAATGCTGGTAAGTTTGCTAAAATATCAGAAGACATGATGAAGCAAATGGATGTTGGAAAAATGGGTGCTTCATTAGATGGAGTAGCTAAAGAAATCGGTCCAGGACTCGCAAGTATGGGGTCTCAGTTGCAAGGACAGGTAAGTAGTATACGTCCACAAATGCAAAATATGGCAAGTAGTATGGCACCGCAGTTACAAGAGATGGCAAAAACAATGCAATCAAATATGCCTGATTTACAAAATCAAATGATGGGATTTGCAGATGCCCTTAAAGGGCCTATGGAAAATATGGCCAAAAACATGGAAGAACAGTTGACAGTAAGCAAAAAAGGTGTTAATATAAACGATAAACAACTTCGATCATCGAAAGCAATGATTGGCAATGTGTTCGGAGGAATAGGAGTTAGGTAAATGAGTTGGAAAAAATATTTTACGCCAGTACCGACAGCAAATAATATTAGTGGAGGTTACAGCCCAATTAATGGAAGTAACAGTGGTTCATTAGGCCCTGCTAAGTCTAATTATAATTCATACCTACCTGATGTTTACGTTGGATCGCCAAATCGTGTTGAACGATATGGACATTATAATGTGATGGATCTTGATTCAGAAGTAAATGCTGCTCTCGATATCCTTGCTGAATTTTGTACACAAGACAACGAAGAAAATGCTACAAATTTTAAATTTAACTTTAACAAAAAAGCAACTAATAGCGAAGTAAAAATCCTCGGCCAATATTTAAGACAATGGTGCAAATTAAATAATTTCGAAACAAGAATGTTCCGTATTTTTAGAAATACTTTTAAGTACGGCGATGCTATATTTTTAAGAGATCCGGAAACAAAAAAATGGTTTCATGTTGATCCTGCTAAAGTAACAAGAATTATTGTTAATGAAAGCGAAGGCAGGAAACCAGAGCAATATATCATTAAAGACATTGCTTTTAACTTTAAAGACTTAGTTGCAACTACTCCTCATCAAACAAACGGAAACATAACAGGAGGCGGCTCAGGATATCTACAAGGTGGCGTCCGCGGAATGGTAGGTGTTCCTAATAATTCTGCACAAGGTGGAAGGTTCCAATTACAAGAAGGTGAAGTTGCAATCGATGCGCAACACGTAGTTCATCTTAGTTTATCAGAAGGACTAGATAATAACTATCCTTTTGGTAATTCATTATTAGAAAGCGTATTTAAAGTTTACAAGCAAAAAGAATTGCTTGAGGATGCAATTATTATCTACCGTGTGCAAAGAGCACCGGAACGTAGAGTGTTCTACGTTGATGTGGGTAACATGCCTTCACACCTTGCTATGCAGTTTGTTGAGCGTGTTAAAACGGAAATACACCAAAGACGTATCCCATCGGCGACAGGAGGCGGCCAGAATGTCATAGACTCAGCATACAATCCACTGTCAATCAACGAAGACTACTTCTTCCCACAAACTGCTGAAGGACGTGGATCAAAAGTCGAAACACTACCAGGAGGAACAAACCTTGGCGAAATTGATGATCTTAGATATTTTACTAATAAGCTCGTACGCGGCTTACGAATTCCTTCCTCTTATCTACCAACAGGGGCTGATGACGGTGCTAGCCAATACAATGACGGACGAGTCGGCACTGCTTACATACAAGAATTAAGATTTAATAATTATTGTGAACGGTTACAAGGACTTATTGTTGAAGAATTTAACCAAGAATTTAAACGTTATCTATTAGAAAAAGGAATTAATATTGATACAGCAATGTTTGATATTGATTTTGAAGCCCCGCAAAACTTTGCTGCATATAGACAAAGTGAATTAGATAATGCTAGAATACCAACATTTGGACAAATTCAAGCAGTACCATTTATGTCAAATAGGTTTGTTTTAAAACGTTTCTTAGGGTTAAGCGCAGAAGAAATAGCAGAAAACGAACGTCTTTGGCGTGAAGAAAATGATGAAAACTTACAACCCATGGGTGCAGATGCAGCAGGTGAAATGAGGACTGCTGGCATAAGCTCTGCAGGCATAAGTGCAGATCTAGACGGCGCAGAAGATATAGCTGATGTTGAAGGCGGCGCAGAAACAGGTCCAGAAGGAGCACCACCCGATACTGCTACAGATCAAAATGTAGGCGGAGCAGCAGCAGCGCCAGGCGGCGAACAGGTAATCTAAGGTATAAATACTAACATGATACTACGTGAACTTTTTTACTACGATAAAGAAACAATGGAACCGGTCGAAGACGACCGCTATGATCCTAACTACGATCAGTCAATTGTAGATGACAATGATACACGTAAAACTAGACTGACGCTACGTCAGATCAACCGTGCAAGGAAAGCAAGTGAGCTACATAATAATGAGCAAGCAGAAGAATTAAATTTTGTTCGCCAGATGTATGGAATAGCAGCACAAGCAGCCGCTGCCGGTGTTTAATGGCAAAGTTAGATAAAAGTTTATACTCAAAATCTCAGTGGAAAAAAATTAGAGATGAACGGCGAGCAGCAAAGCAAGCTGGGCGGCAAAAATCTGCAAAAACTAACGAAGCATACGACCCCGTAAAGCAACTTACTACAAAACGTCCTAAAATACATCCTGCCTTAAAAATGGCCTTTGTATTAGGTAACGGAACAAGTAGAAATACTATTGACCTAGAAGATTTACAACATGTAGGCAAGATTTACGCTTGCAATGCTGTATATAGAACTTTTAGACCCGATTATCTTATAGCAGTTGATGTCAAAATGATTTTAGAAATTGCAAAGTCTGGCTATCAGCATCACAACGAAGTATGGACAAATTACAACAAAGCATACCAACGTTTTCAAAATTTAAACTATTTTCATCCTAGTAAAGGGTGGAGTTCAGGTCCTACAGCTTTATGGTTGGCAGCAGAACATGCATATGAAAAAATCTTTATACTAGGCTTTGATTACAAAGGCTTAGACGGCGGCAAAAAATTGAATAATATTTTCGCCGATAGTCCTAATTATAAAAAAAGTGCTGATGGAGCAACTTTTTTCGGTAATTGGTTAAGACAAACAGTAAGTGTAGTAAAGGAACATCCTAATATTCAATTTTATAGAGTTATAGCACCTGATAACTATATACCTGACGAGCTAAATAAATTTGATAATTTAACACATATTACTATTGAAGATTTTCAAAAAATGTTCAATTTTTCTTAATTTTTTATAAAATGGTTCGTTTTGAGCCTATTTCTACGTATATTTTCTTCTCTATGTTAAATAATAGTGACAGCCTTACCATAGGTAAAACATTTATAGGAGAAAAAAATGGCAGATCGCAACAAGTTTGAAGAAATGCTTGAGCGTCTTATCAACGAAGATAAAGAAGGCGCAGAAGAGCTTTTCCACGAGATTGTAGTAGAAAAATCACGTGAAATTTACGAAAACATCTTAGAAAATGATTTAGAAGAAGATGACGAAGATTTAGACGAAACAACTGATGAAGAAGTTGATGAGTCAGATGAAGAAGACCTTGACGAAGCAACTGACGAAGAAGTTGATGAGTCAGACGACGAAGAAGTTGAAGAAGACTTTGATTTAGAAGAATTTGAAGTTGAAGCTGATGACGAAATGGGCGATGACCCAACAGATGCTATGGCAATGGACATGGAACCAGCTGACGACGAAATGGATATGGGTGACGAAGAAGGTGAAGGCGAGATTGAAGATCGTGTTGAAGACCTAGAAGATGCCCTAGACGAACTAAAAGCAGAATTCGAAGCAATGATGGGTGACGAAGAAGGCGACGAAGAAGGCGACATGGACATGGACGATGAAGAAGGCGACATGGACATGGGCGACGAAGAAGCCGAAGACGAGTCAATTGCTTATGAAGGTTCAGATGAGGAAGTCGAAGAAAGAGACGAACTAGACGTGATGCGTGAGTACGTTGAAAAAGTCGGCGCTCCAAGCAACACCGAAAACGGTGTGAATGCAGCATCTCCAGTAGCCGGTGCAAACGACATGGGCGGCACCGCAAGCAACCTAGTACAAGGTGGCGAAGCTACAGGTGGTACTGCAAATAGCCCAAAAGAAGACAATGCAGGTAACGTAAATGTACCAGGTGGCAAAGCAAGTAAGTCTCTAAAAGGACAGAAAGCTAAGTCAACTAAAGAAACTGGTGCAGATGCAAAACCAGTCATCGGCGGCTAATATTAGGAACTACGGATGAATAACTATTTACGAGAGCATTTGACATTTGACCAAGCAAACATGGTCGTAGAGTCTGCTAATGAAGGCAAAGACCTTTTTATGAAAGGTATTTGTATCCAAGGTGGTGTACGCAATGCAAATCAGCGTGTGTATCCTGTGAATGAAATTGGCAGGGCTGTCAAAACTCTCAATGATCAAGTAAGCGGAGGTTATAGTGTTCTCGGCGAAGTAGATCATCCAGAAGGACTTAATATAAACTTAGATCGTGTGAGTCATATGATTACAGAAATGTGGATGGATGGCCCAAACGGTTATGGAAAATTAAAAATCCTACCGACCCCAATGGGGCAATTAGTGAAAACTATGCTAGAAGCTGGCGTCAAACTTGGCGTCAGCTCTAGAGGTTCTGGCAACGTAAGAGAAGACGGGTCAGGCGAAGTAAGTGATTTTGAAATTATTACGGTAGACGTTGTGGCGCAGCCAAGTGCGCCAGGCGCTTATCCTACACCTATCTACGAACATTTGATGAATGCTCGTGGCGGTATGCAGGCATATGAAATCGCACAGGCAACAAAAAACGATGCAAAGGCACAAAAATACTTAAAAGAATCTTTGATTAATATAATCAACAGACTCCAATAATGAGGAGAATAATATGTTGGATGCACTAAAAACACTCTTTGAAAACGATGTAGTTACAGAAGAAGTGCGTACACAAATTGAAGAAGCTTGGGAAGCTAAGATTAAAGAAAATCGTCAGCAGGTAACTGCTGAGCTTCGTGAAGAGTTTGCTCAAAAATATGAGCATGATAAAGCAACGATGGTAGAAGCTATTGATACAATGGTTTCTGAGCGTCTTGCATCAGAAATTGAAGAATTTGCTGATGATCGCAAGCAGTTAGCCGAAGCTAAAGCAAAGTATGCTGTTGCAATGCGTGAAAATGCAAATCTACTTAAAGGGTTCGTAATGGAATCACTTAAAAAGGAAGTTTCTGAGCTACACGAAGATCAAAAAGCGATTGCAGCTAAGTTTTCAAAGCTAGAAGAATTTGTAGTAGAATCACTTGCTAAAGAAATTGCAGAATTTTACGAAGACAAAAAAGATTTGGCAGAAACTAAAGTTAAACTTGTTAAAGAAGCCAAAACTAAATTCGCCGAAGTTCGTAAGAGCTTTATCGATAGAAGTGCAAAAGCAGTATCTGAAACAGTCAGCAAAGCTCTTACAGCGGAAATGACACAATTGAAAGAAGATATTGAAGATGCACGTAAAAACGACTTCGGTCGCAAACTATTCGAAGCATTTGCTTCAGAATACACTAACAGTTACCTCAACGAAAAGTCTGAAACTGCTAAACTTATGAAAGTTCTAGAACTAAAAGATAAGCAATTAGCAGAAACACAGGCAGAGGTTTCTAGAGGAAAAACTATTGTAGAAGCAAAAGAAGCTAAAATTAAGAAAATTATTGAAGCTACTGAACGCAAAGACACAATTAATGAACTTATTGATCCTTTAAGCAAGGACCAAAAAGAAATCATGACAGATTTACTGGAATCAGTTCAAACTGCAAAACTACGTTCTGCATTTGACAAGTATCTACCATCAGTAATTGATGGAAAGAGTCCAGCGAAGCAGAAGGCACAATTAACAGAAGGCACAGAAGTAACAGGCAACCGTGAAACAACTAACGTTAGTAAAAACGCAAGCGACGAGAACGTAATTGACATTCGTCGTTTAGCGGGACTTTAATTTAAGGAGAAAAAAATGTCAGAACTATTAACAGGTCGCTGGCAGGAAACAAAAACTGCACTTCTAGAAGGCCTTCAAGGCACAAAGAAAGCTGTTATGGACTCAACCTTAGAAAATACTCGTAAGTATTTGGCTGAGACTGCAACTGCTGGTGCAACTTCTGCCGGTAATGTAGCAACATTAAACCGTGTGATTCTACCAGTGATCAGACGTGTTATGCCAACAGTGATCGCCAACGATATCGTAGGTGTTCAACCAATGACTGGTCCTGTGGGTCAAATCCACACTCTACGTGTACGTTACAGCGATACAGCTGATGACGCTACAGCAGGTGAGGAAGCACTTAGCCCATTAAGATCGCACTTGGTTATTCAGGTGACGAAGCAGGTTCAGATGCTGGTAAAGCAAATGCAACTGCTGCACTAGAAGGTGCTGCTGGTAATAAACTAAGCATCCAGATCTTGAAGCAAACAGTAGAAGCAAAAACCAGAAAGCTATCAGCTCGCTGGACTTTTGAATCTGCTCAGGATGCTCAGGCACAACACGGCATTGACGTTGAAGCAGAAATTATGGCTGCTTTGGCTCAAGAAATTACTGCTGAAATTGATCAAGAGATCCTAGCATCTCTACGTTCACTAGCTGCTACTGAAGAAACATACAACCAAGCAGCAGTAAGCGGTACTGCAACATTTGTTGGTGACGAACATGCTGCACTAGCAGTTCTTATCAACAGAGTAGCAAACAAAATTGCACAGCGCACAAGACGCGGTGCTGGTAACTGGGCAGTTGTTAGCCCATTTGCGCTTACAATTCTTCAGTCTGCAACAACTTCAGCGTTCGCAAGAACAACTGAAGGTGCGTTTGAAGCACCAACTAACACAAAAATGGTTGGTACACTAAACAACGCAATGAAAGTATATGTTGATTCATATGCAGCAGATACTAAGCCTGTACTTATTGGTTACAAAGGTTCAAGTGAATCAGATGCAGCGGCATTCTACTGCCCATACATCCCACTAATGAGCTCAGGTGTTGTACTAGATCCAACATCATTCGAGCCAACTGTCAGCTTCATGACACGTTACGGATATGTTGAGCTAAACAACACTGCGTCATCTCTAGGTAACGCAGCAGACTACTTAGGCGAAGTTAACATCAGTAACGTTACATTCCAGTAATAGCTTAAGAAGAAATTAGAAATAGGCCCTACGGGGCCTATTTTTTTGACTAAATATTATTACGTTCATCCTACGGGACGGAAGTAGCATAATGCGAAGGAACGCACTTTAACCTTTAACAAGGAGAAGTGTTATGGACAGATTCACGTTTTGGTGCTTCAGGCAACTAATCAAACAGCATCGTGAAAAAAAGATTAACTTTTTATTAAAAAAAGGTTGACTTTTACTATAAAGATGTTATATTAATAACATAAGCAACAAAGACTTAGCTAGTCGATGTTTATAGTGCAAGGAAGAGGCGTTTACCAGAGCGTCGAACTTGGCTGTTTAGGGGTGGTACCCAG
>Ga0213867_1000106_pt1 | contig 37734 bp, 30 predicted proteins | sample PICome_12_FD_160120 | JGI IMG/M metagenome (GOLD analysis project Ga0213867, IMG submission 160120) | Coastal seawater microbial communities near Pivers Island, North Carolina, United States - PICO540 | ecosystem: Environmental > Aquatic > Marine > Coastal | place: USA: North Carolina... | reverse complement strand
AGTCTGCTCACGATGTGGAATCACTTTCAGCAATGGCAATCCGACAACTCGCAGGGTCAGGTACGCAAACTTTGCAAACAACACTTTTTAGCCTATCAGCGGATGCGCGATTGGCAAGACTTGTATCGACAGTTAGCAGCCATGATGGGGATGGCAGGACGCAAGCGTCGCGAGTCGACAACAATCGATGCACCATCCCTCGATCCCATTTCGGAAGACTCCGAACTCTACGCGGCCATTCATCGCAGTATTTTGGCTGGTTTTTTAAACAATGTAGCGTACAAAACTGAAGGCCATCAGTATCAAGGAACCCGCAATCGCAAAGCCAGCCTCTTTCCCGGATCGAACTTATTTGACAAAGCCTCGGCCAAAAAACTACGCAAAGCCCAGCTGAGCAAAAAAAAGGCAGCCAGCATCAAAACTAGCGCGCCGCAATGGATCGTTTGTGGCGAATGGATGGAAACCCAGCGACTATTTGCACGTACCGCTGCACATGTCCAATTAGATTGGATCTTAGAGATTGGGCAGGACCTAATTCAAACCCGCTATTCTGAGCCCTTTTGGAGCGAGTCGGCGGCCGCCGTTTTGTGTCAGCAGCGCTCTGTACTCTTCGGGCTGGAAATCAAACGCAGTCAAGTGCGTTACACCCCAATCGATCCCGAATTAGCCACGGATATTTTTGTGCGTAAGGGACTGGTAGAACAAGGCATCTTAGAACGCCCACATTTCCTGAAACACAATGCTCAATTAACAAAATTAGCGGAGTCGGAACTGGTGCGCTTGCGTCTAGGTTCTAGTGAACGCATTGAAGATCAATTATACGAGTTCTACCGCATGCGGCTCGACGCAGTTGGCAGTTATGCCGAATTACGCCGTTACGCCAAATCCAAGCATCAGGGCCGCATGGACTTCCTATCTGCAGAATTGAGCGATCTCATCCCGCAGCAAATGGATGCCAGCCTGGATACGCAATTTCCCGCGCAGATAGAATTTTGCGACAGCCAACTGAAATTAGTCTACCAAAACACGCAGCGCGCAGATTCCAGCGGTATTCGCTTGCAAGTTCCAATTCAGCAATTATCGGCAATTCAGCAAGCTACGCTCGACTGGGCGGTTCCGGGTCTGATCTACGAAATGATCGAATATTATTTGCGCTCGCTCCCGAAGGCGCTGCGCATTGCGCTGCATCCACTGAAAGAACGTGCCGAAAGCTTGCGACAGCAACTTCAGCCCTCGACCATCCCGCTGGCGCAGCAAATCGCAAACGCTCTCCAGCAAGGCGAGCAGATTAATCTGCATGGCGTAATGCTTGCCCCAGAGGCGTTGCCCGTACACCTCAGACCCGAGATTGAGGTGCTGGACACGCAGTCACAGCCCTTATTTTCCGGACATGATTTAAAAAAGCTCCAGCAACAAGGACAGTCATACCTCAACAGCTCGAAAAACACACAGGTCAGCGGACAGATGCCCGCTTGGAAGGCCGCCGCCGCGAAATATGAGCGCTTTGACTTACAGTCTTGGACGATCGGAGATCTACCAGAGAGCATCGATCTGAGTCGTCCCGGAGCGCTGCCACTAAAAGCCTACCCCGCTTTAGTGGCAACAGAGGCCTCGATTCACCTGCAGCTCTTACCGAGCCGCGAGCAGGCACTCGCAGCCAGTGAAGAAGCCTGGCCCTTATTGGCGGAACGCTGCTTGGCACGCGATCTGGCCTGGATGCGGCATGAGCTCAAAGGCCTCAAAAAACTGGGTCTGTTGTTACTGCCATTAGGCGGCGCTGAAAAGGTGCAACAACAAGCCTATCGCTTACTGAGACGTTCTCTGTGCACCCCTCAGCAATACCTTCCACTTGAAGCGGCTAACTTTGCGAGGAATTTAGGCCAAGCCAAGGCTCAAATGACCTCACAAACACACTCTATGCTGCGCACACTGGAAGAACTGCTGCAATTGCGACAACGGGTGCAACACATTCTGGATGTCAAACAAAGTCATGATGCGATTCGCTACCCTAATATGGAGCGCCAACTCTTACAACTGGCGCCCCCCGAAATGTTGACTCGCTACCAACTAGCTCAATTACCGGCAATTTGCCGCTTTCTGCGAGCCATGATTGTACGAGCCGAACGCGCCAAATTAAATATCGCCAAAGACATGGAGAAGGCGCAACGCATCGCTCCCTATGAAGCCGATTACCAATCATTGAAATCACTCAAGCATCCCAACAAGCAACAGCACGCGGGGATTCAGGATTATTTCATCTTGCTGGAAGAATTCAAGGTTTCTGTATTTGCGCAAGAACTCGGCACAGGACAGAAGGTCTCTCCCAAGCGCTTAGAACAACTCGCCAAGCGTATTCGGAAAAGCTAATCCGCAACGAAGGGGTTGTCCATATTTAGGTATCTACAAGGACATTTGACAGGCGGATCTGATCAGCCTATCTCTAAACTATGCGTTATTTAAATGTACCTTTATTCATTCTGTGCAGCCTGAGTTCTAGCCTTTTTTCGGAAAACACAGACGAAAGCGAACAAATTAGCCAATTCGATCGTCAGTTAGAACTTTTAGAAAAAGAGAATCGCTTGCAGGAGGCCGAACTTAAAAAAGAGAAACTCGCTTTTAGCAAACAAAAGGATCCACTGGAAATGCAGCAAGCACTGGATCGCCTAAAATTAAACCAGACGCTGGCTGAGGCCGAGGCCCGCTATAAAAAAATCAGCACTCAAAATAAGCTACTGCAAGCGGAGCAAGCGCACAAGCAGGCAAGCTTGAAAGCCGAATTGGAAACCTTAAAGCTAACACAAGCACTTGCCGCTCAAAAACACAGTGCGGACTTAGCCAAAATCAAACAAGAGAAGGAACGGATCGCCTACCAAAACTCTAAATTAAGCGAACTGAACAAGCAGTATGAGTTACAACGAAAACAAGCGCAGAATGCCCTCCTAGCTGAGAGAGCGGATCTGGAACTCAAGCTCAGCCAAATGGAAGCCGAGCTCAAGTATATCAGCCGCCAAGAGCAATGGAAAAAGCGCGTGGTCGAGACGGTCCCCTACCCGCAAAATCCACTCAATGAGCAAACGCTTACCATTTCGGATCGGCGCATCCAGCTCAACGATGTGATTATAAAAGGCTCAGCCGATTATGTGTGCGAACGCATCCACTATTTTAACAACAAATCAAAGACTGATCCCATTTTTATTGTCATCGACCGTTGTCCGGGTGGCTCTGGCATGGAAGGCGCCAGAATTGTGCAAGCCATCAAGACGAGCATCGCACCGATTCACGTGGTCGTCAAATCCTATGCTGCTAGCATGGCGGCCATCATTTTAGCCCAAGCCGATCACTCCTACGCTTTTCCGAATGCCTTTGTGCTGCACCACCAACCGTCAAGTACCCCAAAATATGGCAACATCACCCAGCAAAGCGAACGCACGGAGCTGATGAAAAAGTGGGCCACCCGTCTCCATGCACCGGTTGCCCAAAAGATGGGCATCGATTTGGATGCCTTCTATGAGCAAATGTATGCCAACAACTCCGATGGAGATTGGATTGAGTTTGCAGACAAAGCCGTCGAACTCAAATGGGTCGATCACCTTGTCGAGGCCATTCGTGAAGAGGGCATCATCGAGCAACCATCAAGTCAAATGCCCATGCAACGCTTTCGGATCACCATTGAAAACCAGCAGCCGCTTGCAAGCGGCCTGCAGATGCATCAGGTCATGATCCCGCAGCCAGAACCTTTTGACTATTACTTCCTGTACGATCCCGAGCAACGTTACATCTGGTAAGTTTGCGCCCTCATTGTCCCCTACTTAATGGCGCATGGCGAAAGCCAGCACGCCTTGCACCATTCCATTGCTCAATGGGTACTCACGATTCGTCAGCTGTGTTTTTCGCACACAGTTCAGGATACCTTCGGGACAGTTCGCGTGCGGCCAGTGCAGCCAATAAGGATACGCGTCCAGCAACCCAGCCGCTTCGGCTAAGGGCAGCATTGCATCGCAGATAATTGCATCCAATTTACCTCGAGGAATCGTTGCGCCCATCAATTCAATTGCGATGAGCTGCATTAGCTTGGCAAGTTGCGCAGCTTGACGAAATTGGCGCGTGCTCAAATCGGCAGAAAATGTGGGGCAATCCCCTAATATTTTTTGCATTGCCAGCGGCCAGTCAGGCGAGCGTAACAACAAGTGTTGGTATTGCTGAAGCCGTAATTTTGGTTGATTGCTGGGCCGCATCCCCACGGTGACCCAATCTTGCGAAAATGCCGCAAACCATACTTCGGCAGCATTTGAATCCACCCGCAGCCCGGCAAAGGGATATCGCAGCGCTAATCGCCCCATGACAGCGCGATTGTGACGATAGCCTAGCACCTCTAAGCATAATTGGTGGCAGGCCTCCGACCAATTCGTCGACTCCAAGCGCTTGCGCGCAAAGTTCACTTTTTGCTGCCAACGCGCCCGGGCCGCCGTCCGAATCTGCTGCCAGCAGCTCGCTTGGCTTTGATTCAATAAATACCCCATCCAATCGGGATGTTGCATGGATTCCAAGTCCCGCAAAGCCTCATCACTGGCATAAGCTTCTAAATCGCCATCGAGCAAGGGCAGCAGCACCAAACACTCTGGTTGACGTCCCCCCAAGGTCTGTGCAGCCTGTGTCTGTGCTTTCGGCGGAAACAGCAAAATGTGCAAAATGACCTGATCAAAATTTGCATCCCGATGGTGGCCATGCGCCTGCCAATCGCTTTCACAAAAATGAACCTCAATATCCCCCTGTACGGACAAGCCGTCAATTCGCAAATGAGCTGCCTTAAAATCCGGCCCTGCCCCATGGTTCCATCGGCCTACATGCAGTACCTCAATTTTCTTTCCAGAACAGGTGATTGCTCCCGAAAAAGCCGCATCTTGGCGCAACCATATTTTCTGTAACAGCCGCTCACTGACAGAAAAAGCCCCATACAAACCTTGAATTTCTTGGACGTTTTGCTGCATACGATACGAATATTGAAATCTCTATTACTGGCTCATCAACCTTGCCAGCCATCGAAATTAAGCCCATTTTTAAATTTAGAATCATTGGACTTTCGTTCCCTATGCGCGGATTGTTGCAAACGCTGCTGGCAACGATCTGCCCAGTCAAAAAGTTCCGCAGGTCGCATCGCTTGCGCGCCTTGCACCAAGGTACTTTCGCGTACCCAACGATCATGGCTGACCACGATGGCTTGCTCTGGTTGCTGCAAGCGGGCCAGCATTTTTTCAATCGCCCCATCGGCTGACAAGTCAGCAGGCGCATAGACATACTCTAAATTAGAAGACCCTTGGGTACGCATGACCGCCGCGGCGGATTGTCGACTATCTAGTACCAGCACCACTCGAAAGCGCTCGGCATCATGAATCGGCAACACGCGCTCAGCCAGCGCCTCGCGCGCGGCGTCTTGATTGCACAGTAAAAGCGCCTTTAAATCAGGACAGGAAAAAATGACATTGTGCGCATCAATAAATAAGTAGCGCATCGTCACCAAGCCTCATACAATCGGAATCACTTTGTTCCATGAATGGTGGAGCATAGGAGAGTCGAACTCCTGACCTCTTGCATGCCATGCAAGCGCTCTACCAACTGAGCTAATGCCCCCAAACATTTAAGTAGCTAGAGAAAAAGTCCTCCCTTGAGTCAATAGAAATCGCAGCGAAAAGTAAAATTCACTGGTGCAAGTGACACAAAGGATAGTCGAACGAGCATGAAATCCAAAATCGCTTTAGAATCTACTATCCGCAGCAAGAGCGCATTGTTTCCAGAAATGCCAATTACGTACGTGGGACTAACCACAGGACCTGATAAGGACTCAGGGTGATCCCTTTGCGCCCAGATCCATAAGTACGACAACCGAGTATATCATAAAAGTGTTTGGCCTTGCGCAATAATTCCGAGCTCGCAGGGTTGGTAATTTTTTTCTGCTGATCAGAAAAATTATAAATACAAAACACAATTTCATCGGATTGATGTGAAATCCGAGAATGCACGAATAACTGGGGATCGATATCGTAAATTATTTGCTCAGCATCTGGATGGAAGGCCGGGTGATTGGCCCGTCGCCGCAGCATGCGCAGGTAACGATTGAAAACTTGCTTGGCCGAGCCTGAACTCAAGTGCGCTTCCAATTCAGGCAATGCCCATTTACGCCGATTGATACGACGGTTCTCGCCACTCGCCTCCACACCTTCCGTGTGGTTGGGGGTCGCACTCAAGCTATGAATATAAATACCAGGAATACCACGCAGCGACAGCGATAATGCTTGAGAGCACAGAAAACGTTGCGCACTCAAATCAGAGTCTCCGGCGACTTCAAGGGCGGAGTAATAGGTGATATTCAGCTCGTAGGGGGCACGCCCACCGTCCGGCAAAGCTCGCCAATTAATTTTGCCGCCCGCGGACTCGACGTGCTCTATTAAGCGATCTTTCTCTGCCTGCGGCAAGATTCCCTCAATAGGCCGCAAGCCGATCCCATCATGACTGGCGGTAAAATTAAAATACGTACAACCAGCTGGCGGTGGGTCCAATTGCTGCGCCCACTGGGTCAAAAAGCGCGCATTTTGGGTGCACAAACCATGTAAGATTAGCGGTGGCAGACTAAACTGATAGACCAAATGCGCCTCATCTCCGCGGCCAAAGTAGCTAATATTCTCCGCATGCGGGACATTGGTCTCCGTCATTAACAAAACCTCCGGAGCCACAATCTCCATGATGTCACGCAATAGCTTAATAATCTCATGCGTTTGAGGCAGATGAATACAGTTTGTACCCATAGTCTTCCAAATGAAGGCCACCGCATCCAAGCGAGCGATTCGCATCCCCTTCGACACATAGAGCATCAAGATGTCGATAAACTCAAAAAGCACTTCTGGATTTTGCCAGTTAAGATCGACTTGATCAGCCGAGAAAGTGGTCCACACATGGGCATTGCCATCGCGAGTCCGCGTCTTTGTCAGCAAGGGGGAGGTGCGCGGGCGCACGACTTGGCTATAGTCCAAGTTGGGGTCCATCGCTAAGAAATAGTGCCGTGCCGGTTCAATCCCCGCCACAAAATCATTAAACCAACTACTGCTGGCCGAACAGTGATTCAGGACGACATCAAACATCAATTGAAAATTATTTTTCAAATCCTCCACCGCCTGCCAATCACCGTTCTCCTGCGCGACCGCTCGATAATCGACGACGGAAAATCCGTCGTCAGAAGTCCAAGGACAAAAAGGCAGTAAATGAATGGTTCGAATGGCACCGACCAAATGTTTATCCGCGAATGTCCCGAGCGTTTGAAGGGGCGTGCGCTCATTGCTAGGGTCTTGCAGACTATCTGCATAGGTGATCAGAATACTGTCATGTTCATTCCAAGCATGATCGGGTTGAACCGGATCAAGTCCGACCCCGTAGCGACCAATCATCATGGCGAAGCGTTCCAATAAAGGTTCCGCCTCACTGCCGTAAAGATAGGTTAAACGCTTTCTTACCGACCGCAGTTGTTCCTTAGAGACTGTCTTGATCATGACATGTGCTGATTGAGTTAATTCACGTTAGGGTTAATATTTTTCGAGATGACTTGCGCTCATAAAACTTTGAGTACAATCTAGGCATGCTTCCTGGAATCGCTAAAAATTGCAATGGTGCTGACATGCTGGCAAAAGATTGGTACGCAAGGCGCTCTAATGAACTAGCTCGCTGGAGGTGATTCTCCCGTGAGGGCCGTAATGTGATAGCGCAGCAGATTCCGCAAGGTGGTGTAACTGTAGTACTGACTCGCCACCCGATAGTTGTGATCCACTAACTTTTTTTTGTAAGCGCTATCCTCGATAACACGGCGTACATACTCCACCAGTTGGGGTGTAATAAAGCCGTCCATTTCCAATAATTTGAAGCCTTTCGGTTCGATATCTTGCACATAGATCGAATATCGATTGATCACAACGGGAACTCGAAAATAGATCGCCTCCAATAAGGCATTGCCGAAACCTTCATAGGTACTCGGATAGGTCATCAAATCGGCATGTTTGTAAATATCCCAAAGGGTATAAATCTTGTTGCCAGCATGGTCCACTTGACGAATTTCTCCTATGCGAGCCGCAAAGAAACGCAAGTCGACGCCCTCTTGATCCGCCAAATCCTGCAGGCGTTGCTTGTACTCAAGCCCTTCATCTCCCGCGTCGTGGGAAATCACCAACTTGTAACGCGGATCGTCCAGCATACCGACTAGTTTGATGGCATGCTCGATGCCCTTGCGCGGAACGATGCGCGTGGGTTGTAGAATCAAAATATCATCATCACGAATGCCAATCTCTTCACGAATGTCAGCCGTATAATCATCACGATCAATACGAGGGGGATGATCAAAATCAAATACATTCGGCATTAAAGATGACGTGACCCCTTTTCTCAAGGCCAGCTGCTCGGTGGCCGCCTGATTGATGGTAATGTGGTGCAGATTCGGTAAATTTGCAGGAAAGGCCATGTCTAGGTAGTCTTTGACCGCACCCACCGAAAAACGAGTCCGCTCCCAATAGAAATCGTGGTGATGCGCAATCGCCGGCATTTGGGTTTCCGCCAAAAACTCGGTCACCGCAATTCCCAGCGGAACGTGCATGGGAATTGCCAAAACATTTTGGGGAATCAGCAAATCAATTTGATAATGCTCCACAAAACGATAGAGGGTTTGCTTTAAATAGTCGGCCAATTCACGAATGCGCAAACTGACACTTGGATTTCGCTTGGATTGCCCCCAGATACGCTCATTGATCCAGAGATTTTCTGGATGCCCAAAATACGCTTCCGGCACACAATAACTACACCCAGGATCACGGTCATTGCGTCCACTGTACCAAAAACTTACATGCTGATCAGACCACAGGACTTCAGCCCATTTTGAACTTTCTAACGATACACCATCAGAACCCGCAAAACGAGTTGAAATAAAGCCAATTTTTTTAGACATGGATACGTCTCATTTAGTCGATCGGTTACATTAATTAAGGAGCTAGTAGTACACTAGCAAAGGTTCAGCCAAACTGAACACTTGCTACAAATCCTTACAGCTTTTTTGCAAGGCAAGCGAATTCTTAAGCTAAAGTTTTAACATAATGTGACGACCACCACCAGACTGTGTATGGGCAGCCAAAACTTCGCCCTAGTGAGCGCTCCCCAACAAAGATTTCCACCATGAAATGTTTTGTAGAGAAGACCGAAGCAGGCACAAAAAAAGCCCACCAGCGGTGAGCTTTTCGATTAAATTAAGTCATGTGTCTACGAACGACGTCCAAACTTGGACTTGAACTTTTCAACACGGCCGGCGGTGTCCACGAAACGCTTTTCACCCGTAAAGGCAGGATGCGAATCAGCCGTGATGTCACAAATAACAACTTGATGCTCAACACCATCAATCGCCTCTGTTTTACTGCCACGCATGGTGGAGCGAGTTAAAAACTTAGTTCCAGTCGAGACGTCAACAAAGGCGACTGGATTTAATTTAGGATGAATGTTTGATTTCACGGGACTGTAAATTTTAAGGATGACTACCCTTGGCGCGCTTTGAAGCGAGGATTCGTTTTGCAAATGACATAAACACGTCCCTTACGACGCACAACTTGGCAGTCAGGGTGACGGTTCTTCAAAGATTTAAGTGAGGATACAACTTTCATAGCGATCAATAAAAACGCTGCATAATCCAACATCTCAGATCGCTGTCAACGACAAAGCGGAGTTTATTGTATAAAAGAATACAAGCACCATAAAAAACTGCAAGCTGCCGCATAAAGTGCAGCTTCACGATGACTAATTCAGTACTGGCTTATCGGGGGCATAAGAGGCTAGCTGCATGCGCACACCCTTGCTCGCGAGTAAAAACCTCCACAAAGGATCTGCATCCAGTGAGTCAATCTCAGGAATTAGTTGCATGGGCAGCCAAGCCTCAGCTTGCAACTCGGACTGCAATTGCCCTTGCGCCCAACCCGCATAGCCCAAGTACGCTCGCACTCGAAAACCATTATTCTGGGACAGCAACTCAGCAGCTTTAGCGGGCTCAATGCCGAATAGTAATTGAAAAACCCCAACATCGGGCTCCCAACGCCAAGCCACCAGTAAGAGCTGACGAGGGGCCACTGGACCTCCGCGATACAAGGGAACTTGCGTAAGCGAGGACGGCAACATCTGCAATTCGTGCTGCCCCAATGTAGATCCAGTGGACTGATTGAGGACCACTCCCATAGCCCCCTGCTCCACTGAGTCTGAAACGATTAAGATAACAGAACGACGGAAGTTTGGCTCGGTGAGACTCGGATGTGCAACCAGCAGGCTTCCGGGTGAAACGAATGGCTGCTCTTGGAGACTGCGGTCAATCATGCCAAGTTATAAACTAGAGTTTTTCGACCAGAATACCGCTCGCCTCTAACAGCTGAATCACTAAGGGATCATTGCGATAATCGTGATGGTATTTGATCTGCGTAATGCCGGTGGCTGCCAACAATTTTGCGCAGATAATACAAGGAAAATGAGTAATATACGCAGTCGCATTGGCCAAACTAACACCTCTTCGAGCGGCATCGCATATCGCATTTTGCTCCGCATGGACAGTTGCTTGCTCATGCCCATCCCGCACACAGGAGACATGGGGAACTCCCGGCAAATGCCCGTTGTAGCCCGCCGCGATGATCCGATTTTTGTGTTCACCGCTTGAAACCATCACACAACCAACATGTAAACGTTCACATGTTGAACGCGAAGACAAAAGTAAAGCCGTCGCCATAAAGTAGTCATCCCAGGATGGGCGATCCTGCAAAGCTCCCAAAAGTACATCCATTTCGCCTAAAATGTTGATGCCCGAAATCGGGGATGCTCCAGATACTGGATTTGACGTCTCCATGGAGACCAATAAATGAAAAAGCCGTGCTAGAAGCAACGTTTAAATCGATCGGCCCACCGACAATATTTCCCGAGAGAGTCGTTTCAACTCTGCATGATGCGCCGCATAGTTGGCATCATAGTGGGCCAACAAACGCCAAAAACTCGCAGAATGGTTCATCTCCGTCAAGTGAGCTAACTCGTGCAAAATCACCGCATCCTGCAATTGTGGGCTTATTAACAACAGGCGCCAATTCAAAGAGATGGTCCTTCGATTAGAACAAGAGCCCCAACGAGTTGTTTGATCGCCAATTCGCACCTGATTATATTCTAAAGCATAGTGATGCGCCCAATGAGCCACTCGCTGCGTCAAGTACTTTTTGGCTAACTTGCGAACGATTACATACAAGGACTGATCTCGCAAGCTGCCATCTTTTACCTGACCAAGCCACACATAAATCCCCTCCACAGAGATCTGATAAGTATCAGCGTTTTTCGATCCCAGGCTATCCTGAATCGAAAGTGGCAAGCGCATCCCCGAACAGGTCAGGAAAGGATTGCGCTCCAAATACTGCCCGATGGAAAGCAATTCTGGCAATTGAATTAACTGGGCTTGAATCCATGCTGACTGAGCTTCCGCCCAGTCGAATGCTTTCGTATACGAAACTGTTTGCGGTATGGTGAGAACAAAACGATTCTGCGCGTTAACACGCAGCGATAAGCGCTTTGCTCGCGCTGAACGCTTAACACAAAGTATCTGTTTCAGGTGCGGCAAAAGGCGAATAGAAATCAACAAAGCCTCGAGTCAAGTCAGCAAGCGATTAGCCTTCAGCCGAGCGAGCCGCTGCCTCTAATTGATCCACCAAATTTTGGCTATAGCGACGCAGTGCCGACTCTGGATCCAGCCCTTGCAGCCGTGCTGCAGCAGCCAATGTAAATAATTGCTTCCCCAATGAGGCTTCACTCAAGCCTTCAGCAGTCACGGCAATCACCGATGTATCCAAACCGGCAGCAGTCTCTAAGGATTTCTTTTGAAGCTGTTTGAAAATATGTTTAGCAAATAACAGTGCGGGCAATTGGGGCGGTAAATCTTTAAAAATTCCCAATTGCTGCGGACCTCGCTTCTTTTCCTGAGCCTTTATGGCGTCCCACTGCAGCAAGACTTCGTCCGCATCCGTTACACTATCTGCTTCAAATACATGCGGATGCCGGCGAATCAATTTTTCGTTCAATTCTTTGCAGACCGCTTCGAAATCAAAATGCCCAGACTCTTCGGCGATTTGGGCATGCATCAAAACTTGTAACAGCACATCCCCTAGTTCTTCCTGCATATGCTGCAAATCCAAGCGATCAATGGTCTGCAACAGTTCACAGCACTCATCCACTAAACACTCCGCCAAAGACTGGTGATCCTGAGCAATGTCCCAAGGACAGCCCGTTTTAGGATCTCTCAATGCAGCGATGGTTTTTTTCAAAGATTCTAAATGCAACATGTAATTAGGGCATAAACTATCTGCCCCAAGCGACCAGCTAAATTTTAGAGGTTTGACAAAAGTCCCATAACATCCAATCTAACTTACGTTTGCTACACCCACTTATCAAACTATCCAGCAATTGAGTTGTCCACTCGGCCTCTCAGTTAAGGTTTTAGCGACTCGAATCAGCTGCACTCCACGGAAAACTTATTCGAAGCTCCAAAAATTCTTTCGCATTCGGATTATTATTCAATAAATATGAGCGACTTATATCAAGTTATCTACATCAGCATGGCGACCAAAATGATGAGTGAGCAAGATATAGAACGCATACTAGATCAAGCGACCAAAAATAACTTGAAAACTGACATTACCGGAATTTTGCTCTACAAGAGTGGATTGTTCATGCAATATTTGGAAGGCACTAAAAGAGCGGTCAAAAATTTATATACGAAAATAAAAAGCGATCATCGACACACTTCACTAATAAAAATGCACGAAAAGCCGATCGTTGAACGCGTATTTAAAAACTGGGCTATGGAGTTTCGCCATCTCAACGACATCAATAGCCTGCTTAATTTTGATGCCTATTTGAGGAGCCACATAGATGATACGGCCAAAGAGAACAATAGAGAGTCAATTTATAATTTAATCATGTCTTTTGACCAGAGAAACTAGGATCATCCCCTCCGATATCTCGATTTATAGCAGCGTTGGTATCGACTCACCAAACAATCCTATATTGTTTATGATGATCAATAAAAGATGTGTACAGGCAATTGCACAAAAATTCGCATACTGAGCAATCATTTCAGATAGACAAATACCTGTCACGTATCTGTGCTAAACACATTCTAAAAAAACTATGGCTTCCACACTCTATTTATTAGATGGCATGGCGCTCGCATACCGCGCTCACTTTGCACTTATTCGCAGCCCGATCATAAACTCAAAAGGAGTGAATACCTCAGCGCTCTTTGGCTTTACGAATACAGTCTTGGAGCTGATTCAGCAGCACAAGCCGAGTCATTTAGCCATTGTTTTTGATACCAGTGCACCCACCGAACGACACCGCATTCACCCCGAATACAAGGCCAATCGCGATGCCATGCCAGAAGAACTTGTCGCCGCCATGCCCCAACTCGATCGAATTGCCAGCGGATTTAATATACCTGTGCTACGACTGGATGGCTATGAAGCCGATGATATTATTGGAACACTGGCACATAAAGCTGCTGACGAAGGCTTCGACCAGATCTTCATGGTCACGCCGGATAAAGATTTTGGTCAATTGGTCACTGATAAAATCAAAATGTACCGCCCCAGTCGTCAGGGCAGTGGCGCTGAGATTTGGGGCATTGAAGCTATAAAAGAAAAATGGTCCATCGATCGAGTCGATCAAGTCATCGACATGCTGGGGCTCTGTGGCGATACTGCCGACAACATTCCGGGCATCCCCGGTATTGGACCCAAGACTGCGGCAAAACTACTTGCCGACTATGATAGCGTCGAAGGGATCATCGCACATGTAGATGTGCTAAAAGGCAAACAGCGTGAGCGTGTGCAAGATCATAGCGCGCAAGCCCTTCTATCAAAGAGACTCGCAAAAATTCAACTCGACGTCCCCATTCGCTACCAATGGGATGACTTTCGTCTGAGTCAGCCCAATTTAGAACAACTTGGCCCACTGCTGAGCGAATTTGAATTTCGTAGCATTGGCAAAAGGCTCTTTGGAGACGCCTTTTCAGTCGCCAAGAGTTCCGAGGCGGTGCGTTCCGAGGGCAATGCCACTGATGACATCTCGAACGAATCGGCAGGCAAAAGCGAGCCCGATCAACTAGAGTTAATCCCCCCCACCACTTTTAACACTTTTGCGTCGACCGATACCAACTATCAAGTAATCGAAAGTCTTGAATCCCTCGCATCTCTATGCCAAAATCTAACGCGCATAGGCTGTTTCGCCTTTGATACCGAGACCACCCATCTGAATCCTCGCCGAGCCAAGCTCATTGGGCTATCCCTTAGCCACGAAGCTCACCAGGGTTATTGGATTCGGCTGGATCAAAATCCCCAATTACTACAGCCCTTAGCTGCACTTTTCAGTGACCCGAGTATCACCAAGCTGGGGCACAATCTAAAATATGATTTGTCAATTCTCCAGAATCATGGCTTGGAGGTCCGGGGTCCTTGTTATGACACCATGCTCGCTCATGCTGTTCTGGAGCCCGAGCAAAAACACAATCTTGATGCACTTGCAGAATCACTACTACACTACAGTCCCATCCGATTTTCCAAGCTATTTCCAGAAGTAAGCACCGGAACTGAACTGGATTACACTCAGGTAGACCCAGATGAATTGATGGCCTACGCAGTGGAAGACGCGGATCTAAGTTGGCAACTATGGCAGCAATTTAAGCCACAACTGGATGCCAGTGGCCAAGCTGCTGTTTTTTATGACATCGAAGCGCCACTGGTTTCGGTTTTGATGCATATGGAACAGCATGGCATTTGCTTAGATGAAGCGGCACTCACCGAATCACGCCAACGGCTTAGCCAAAAAATTGATTCCCTGCAAGCATCGGTCTTTGAGCAAGCCCAGCAAAACTTTAATTTAAATTCACCCAAGCAACTAGGTCACATACTGTTCGATGAACTCAAATTAGTCGAAAAGCCGAAAAAAACCAAGACGGGCCAATATCAAACCAATGAGCAGGTGCTCACTCAGTTAGCCCCCAAGCACCGTATTGTGTCCGAGATTTTGGAGTACCGACAGCTTAGCAAACTCAAAAGCACCTATGTGGATGCACTGCCCAAGGCAGTCGACCCCAAAACAAATCGCATCCACACCCATTATGCGCAACTGCAAACCAGTACCGGACGCCTCGCATCCAATCAACCTAATTTACAAAACATTCCGATTCGAACCAGCGAAGGCCAAGCTATCAGAAAGGCTTTTATTCCCCAAGCTGGATGGACCTTACTCGCCGCTGACTACTCACAAATTGAATTACGTATTTTGGCTGCTTTGAGCCAAGATTCTGGATTGTTGAATGCCTTCAAAAACAATGAAGACATTCATGCCAGCACCGCGGCCAAAATTTTCGATATTGCCATCAAAGATGTCAGTAGAGATCAGCGTAGCACCGCAAAAATGGTAAACTTTGGGATTCCTTATGGGATCTCTGCCTTTGGGCTATCACAGCGCTTGGGAACCATCGGACGCCAAGAGGCTCAAAAAATTATCGACCAATATTTTGCTCAATTTCCCGGCATTCCTGCTTACATGCAAAGCGTCATCGAGCAAGCGCGCACTCGTGGCTATGTGGAGACTGTATCGGGCCGCCGTCGTTTTTTAAAGGATATCGGCTCGCGTAATGCCACGATTCGAGCTGCCGCCGAACGCAATGCGATCAATATGCCGATTCAGGGCACAGCCGCCGATATGATTAAGCAAGCCATGACACGCATTCACACGAGCCTCCAGACCAAGAAACTCGCCACACGGCTGCTACTGCAAGTTCATGATGAACTGGTACTGGAAGTGGCGCCCGATGAAATGCCCGAGGTCCGCAAACTAGTGCGTGCTGCGATGCTGGAAGCACTCCCGTTGGATTGCCCACTGGAAGTCTCACTTGGACAGGGTGAAAATTGGTTGGCTGCGCACTAGTAGTGCGGGGGTTTTTCATCGGCTGGAGCGTCCGTAGGTAGCTGTGAAACAGCCTGCTCTAATCGTAGTTTTTGAAGCTCCACCACCTGCAAGACCTGCTCGACTTGACGCTGCATTCGGTACAATTCCTGATCTTGCGCCTGAATGTGTTTGTTGAGCAGATCAATACGATGCTCCAAACTCTGGATCCACTCCTGTTCACTCATGGCAACTAGCCCTGATAGCGGAACCACAACATGGCTTGCGCCGGCAATTCCACCGCAATCGAGTAAGGACGCCCATCGCACTCAATCGCTTCCGCCATCATGCCCCCCTTATTGCCATGGCCCAAGCCGCCATATACGGTTGAATCCGTATTGAGGATTTCCTGCCAATAACCGGCATGAGGCACCCCAATCCGATAGTGATCCCGTAAAACAGGCGTGTAATTTCCGATAACGGCGATGGTATCCGTTTGTAAGCTCCCTTTGCGCAGAAAGGATAATACACTGCTATCTGCGTCCGAGCAGTTGATCCATTCAAAGCCTGAAGCTTGCGTATCGCCTTCCACCAAGCTCGTGATGGACTGGTACAATTTGTTGAGATCCCGCACCAATGCGTGCACCCCTTGATGATCTGGATATTGCAGAAGATGCCAGTCCAGACTCTTATCGTGCTGCCACTCAGCTGATTGCCCAAAATCACAGCCCATGAACAACGTCTTTTTACCCGGCCATGCCCACATGTAAGCCAACAATAGGCGTAATTGGTGCGCTTTTTCGGCGATGGATTCGCCTGGCATTTTGAGCAATAAGGAAGCTTTGCCATGCACAACTTCGTCGTGTGAAAAAACTTGGGTAAAGTTCTCAGAATATTGGTACAGCATCCCAAAAGACAAATGGTGATGCTCATACTTGCGATAGACGGGATCCTTTTGAAAGTATTCTAAGGTATCGTTCATCCACCCCATATTCCACTTCAAATCAAAGCCCAATCCTCCTTCCGCGACAGGTTTACTGACGCCCGCAAAGGAAGTTGATTCTTCTGCAATCATCAAAACTCCGGGATGATACTGGTGCACGAGTTCGTTCGTTTGCCGGATAAAATCAATCGCTTCTAAATTTTCGCGCCCGCCATAGCGATTGGGCACCCACTCACCCTCATTACGAGAATAATCTAGATACAGCATCGATGCTACAGCATCGACTCGCAAACCATCAATATGATAGCGTTCGCACCAAGCAAGCGCACTGGCAATCAAGAATCCGCGAACCTCATTACGTCCATAATTAAAAATCAAGGTGCCCCAATCAGCATGCTCGCCTTGGCGCGGATCCGCATGTTCGTAAAGACTGGTCCCATCAAATTTAGCTAGCGCAAAACCATCTTTTGGAAAATGTGCCGGCACCCAATCCATCAACACGCCAAAGCCATGTTGATGCAAATAATCGACTAGATACATAAAATCAGTCGGATTTCCAAAACGATGAGTCGGCGCAAAAAAGCCAGTTACCTGGTAACCCCAAGATCCGTCGAATGGATGCTCCGCCAATGGCATAAACTCGACATGCGTGTAGTGCATGGATTTCAGGTAATCAACCAAAGCACTCGCTAACTCACGATAAGAGAATGGACGCCCTCCATCCTCAACGACTGTCTTCCATGAGCCGAGATGCACCTCGTAAATAGAAATCGGTTGCTGCCTCCAATCATTTTTAGCGCGCCGCTCAAGCCAAGCACGATCATTCCATGCATACTGATCCACATCAAAGACAATTGAGGCATTATGCGGTGGTGATTCAAAATAAGTCGCATAAGGATCGGTTTTTAATTGAGGATACCCTTCGCCGCCATGGATCTCAAATTTGTAATGAGCACCCTGTTCGACTCCTGGGACAAAGAGTTCCCACACACCCGATGAACCCAAACTACGCATCGGATGATAGCGTCCATTCCAATGATTAAAATCACCGACTACCGATACGCGTTGAGCGCTGGGCGCCCAAACAGTGAAAGCAACTCCGGCAATCCCATCAACTGCGCACAGCCGAGACCCCAATTTCCGGTAGCATTGGTGATCATTGCCCTGATTGAACAGGTGCAGCGACAATTCGTCGATTGTCGGCAAAAACTGATAAGGATCATAAAATTCCCGAAACTCGCCATTATAACGTTGGGTTCTCAAACGATAAGCAAAGACCTCACTGCGATCGGTAATCTCGCCTTCAAAAAAACCATCCTCGGTTAAACGATTGAGTCGATAACTTCGATCAGAGTGTTCCAGATCGACCACCTCACAAGATTGGGCATCGTCCAAATAAACACGTACCACCAAAATCGTCCGATCGCCCTGCTGGCGGGGATGCATGCCTAAAAAATCATGCGGCTGGCTGCAACGCACATTTACTATCGAGTCGAGATCTTTTTTTTCTATGTACACAACTTGTGCATGGAACTAAATTTTAGCGCTGGCAAGATTATCTAATTCACGACTCAAAATATTTAAATTGATCCGACGACTGAGACGCGCTATTGAGAATATATGAAAAAATGTAACCAACGCTCCCAAGCTTGGATTGGCGATGCCGTTCTCGCCTTGTACGCCCGTGAGTGGATTTTGGATCAACCTCATCTAGCCACGACGGAGCGCTCTGAAATTTTCAAGCGTATGACCTCAAATCAATTCTTAGCCACGCTGGGAGAACCTACAGCCATGGAAGCCGAAATTGGTACAATTTATAACACAGAAGGCCTAGCGGCAGCTTTTAAATTTATTGAATCCAAATTTTTAGTGCGATTTTTGCAGCAAGAAAAAAAACGACGCAGAGTTGGTAGTTACCGAGACAAATAGGGCCCCATCAATGTGTGCGGCTCCATACAGGCAATCCGAACCCAGTGTTCTCCGCTAATGAAGAAAAAAATTTTAGTCGCTTTGTCTGGTGGTGTCGATAGCGCCGTGGCAGCCTTATTACTGAAACAGCAAGGCTACGCAATCGAGGGAGCCTATATCCGCACTTGGATGAATGAAGAAATGCCACTTGCGGATTGCCCAGCGCAACAAGACATTGAAGATTCCCGGGCAGTTGCCGCTCATTTACAGATTGATTACCGCATCGTCAACTTGGTCAATGAATACCGCGAGCAAGTCGTTCACTATTTAGTGGATGGTTACCGCCGAGGATTCACGCCCAATCCCGATACCATGTGCAATCGAGAAATGAAGTTTGGTTTATTTTTGGACTATGCTCGCAAAGCAGGATTTGATGGCATCGCCACGGGGCATTACGTGCAAAAAATACCCATCAGCGATGCTGATTATACATTACGCGAGGGGGTAGACATCAACAAAGACCAAAGCTACTTTTTAGCCCTACTCAACCAGCAACAGATACGAGGAGCCCACTTCCCCATTGGTGGCTACACCAAGCCAGAAATCCGAGCCATTGCACTCAAACACAAATTACCCAATGCCCAAAAAAAAGACTCCCAAGGGATCTGTTTTCTGGGCAACTTAAACATTAACCAATTTTTACAACATTATATTGATGACCAACCCGGTGAAATTGTGAACACCAAAGGTGAAGTCTTAGGCCAGCATCGCGGCTTACATCGCTACACAATTGGGCAGCGGCGCGGCATTGGGATCCCTTCAAATACAGACAACGAATTTTACGTTGTGACGGGTATCAACATCAAAACAAACCAGTTGATCGTTGGCTTTGAACATCCACAAACCCCAGGACTCTACACCCGTTCAATGAAAATTAGCGACATTCACTTTACCGGGGATGCCATTACCGAAGCGTGCAAGCTGCTCGCAAAGCCCCGCTACCGAGATCCTTCGCAAATCATCCACTACACCCCGCTCAACGATGGTTGTGCTCAAATTGAGTTTGAACAACCCCAACGGGCCTTAGCTGCAGGTCAAGTACTGGCACTGTATCACGACAGCCAACTTCTTGGCGGCGGTTTCTATTGTTGATGCGGGCAAGCTCAACTCTAAGGTCCCCATCAGCAGCGCATCACTCACAGCCTATTTTATAATATGTCCCATCACAAACTGATTTCATGGAACGTCAACGGACTGCGCGCAGTCTTGAAAAAAAACTTTTATGAATTTATAGAGCAACATCAACCCGACGTCCTCTGCTTACAAGAGACCAAAATTTCCAGTGATCTGGTCGATCAATTTCATTTTGATCACTATCCTCATAGTTATTGGAATTGTGCCGAAAAAAAAGGATACTCTGGTACTGCAATCTTATCCAAACAAGCGGCTTTGTCAGTCCACTACGGCATCGGCATCGAAAAGCACGATCAGGAAGGACGTGTGATCACCGCAGAATTTGAGCACTACTATTTGGTGACCGTATACACTCCCAACTCACAAAACCACGATGAAAACAAGCGCCCGCGACGCCTAGATTATCGTACTCGTGAATGGGACATCGATTTCCGTAACTATGTGATCGAGCGAAATGCTCACAAGCCCGTCATTATTTGTGGCGATCTAAATGTAGCGCATCAAGAAATTGATCTCGCCAATCCCGCCACCAACCGCAAAAACGCGGGTTTTACCGATGAGGAACGGGCCACCTTTTCCGACTTATTAGCCGCAGGCTTCACGGATAGCTTTCGCTTCTTTTACCCCGAGGCTCAGCAGCAATACACTTGGTGGTCTTACCGCGCCGCTGCCAGAAAAAGGAACATTGGTTGGCGCATTGATTACTTTTGCTGTAGCCATGCGCTGCTGCCCCGACTTCAGTCAGCGGCGATTCTGGATCAAGTATTGGGCTCCGACCACTGTCCAGTACAACTAGAATTATCATCAGAAGGCTCCTAAATGAATCCTTTTGCCACATCAGAAAAGAGCATTCAACTTATTGGTGAGTCGGCACTGATCACTAAAATTCGCAGCTGGTTAGGCCCAGTTTCACCGCCCACCCCCTATGGCATTGGCGATGATTGTGCGCTCATCCAACCCAGCACTGAAGTCGAAGTGATTACCTGCGACAGTCTCAGCTATGGCGTTCATTTTGATGCGTCACTGGACGCAGCAGATGCCGGAAGTAAGCTGATCAAGCGAAATCTGAGCGATTTGGCGGCCATGGGTGCCCTACCTAAATGCGCTGTTTTGGCCTTATTGGCGGGTCCGAACTTGAGTCTGGATTGGCTCGAATCTTTTTTCTCTGGCATTCGCAATTCCTGCACCCATTATAAACTGGCTCTAATCGGAGGCGATCTGAGTGCAATCGCTCACAATCAATTTTCAGCAGTCTTAACCTTAATCGGTGAGGGCCAGCAGCTCTGTACCCGCAGCCAAGCAGCCGTTAGTGACTTCATTTACGTGACCGGCAGCTTAGGCGGCTCACGATTACAGAAGCACTGGAACTTCGAACCGCGCCTGCAAGAAGGGCGCTGGCTAGCGACTCACGGCGATTGTTCAGCACTGATGGACTTAAGTGATGGCTTGGGCAAAGACCTAGCCGCCCTACTCCCAGCCAACTGTCAAGCGGCCATAGACCTCCCTGGTATTCCCATCGCTGAGGACGCTCATCGAATCGCTAAATCTTCCGCAAATACTGCCCTTGAACATGCTTTTATGGATGGTGAAGATTACGAACTTCTTTTTACTATCAAGCCAGACAAAGCAGCTAGGTTTGAACATGACTGGCAGCAGCATTTCCCGTCAGTCCCGATCAGCTGTATTGGTCAGATTCGGCGATCGCAATGCCCCGCCAACTATGTGGACGCTCGTACGGGTACAGACTTCATGCGAATGGATGGCTTCCAACATTTCCAGCATAGATCATGACAGCGCTCAACGATTTCGTTCGCGGCGTCATGAGTGACTCTAGCACAAAAACCATCGAGCTGGCAAAGGACTTGGCCTCTCAGATCCCCCCCGACACGACCCTACTGCTTAAAGGAGATTTGGGAGCAGGTAAAACCACATTTGTAAAAGGCCTAGCGCTGGCATGGGGGATCGAAAAAACGATCACCAGTCCGACTTTTAATATTTACCAAATTTACGCGGGTGAGCGGCAGCTCATTCACATGGATGCTTACCGATTGCCAGAACACAGCTTGCTGGATGATCTGATGTTGGAGGACTTTATGCAAAGTCCTTACTGCCTAGCAATTGAATGGCCTGAGCGAATATCTAGGAGTTTACCGATCAAGTACTGGAATCTTCAGTTTCGAATAGACAATCGCAGTCAGCACCACATTCAACTAGCGATCCCCTAAATTTTGTCCGGCGAAAGTATAGCGACGCTCAAACATGAGCAAATAAGCTGATCGTGTACTTTAGCAAATACCATCTCCCTTGTAGGAAGAAAGGGAATGGCCAATGCATACACGCGATTGGGAGACCGCTTTAAACCTCCCCATAAACGGATTACCGATCTTCGCCACCAGCAAAACAGATCCGGTCAACCGCCGAGTCAAAATCATCGCCTCCCGATAGAATATCAATTTCTAGACGCAAGAAGTAGAATGGTAGCGGGGACTGTAGTGCGGCCGACAACCGGACAGCATCTTTTTCTGTGGTGACAATAAAATCTAACTGAGCCGCTTTAGCTTGATCAAATACATGTAACACCTCCTCATCAGAAAACCGGTGGTGATCCAAGAAACGCTGATTATAGCGAATTTCGGCACCAAAACTGCGCAACATATTCTCAAAATTTTCAGGTACCGCAATGCCGCTGAAAGCTGCGATGTGAGCGCCTTTCAAGCGGCTAAGTGGCAGGCGTTCTCCCGAGCCCACAGCCTGCAAATACTGTGGCTGATGCGCACATTCAATCAGCTCCGCATCGCTATTGTGCTGTCGAATTAGTGTCAACAGCTCTGGGTCCGGTGAGCCATCTGACTTCGTCAAAAAGATATAACTGGCACGTTTTAAATGCTGAATCGGCTCGCGGAGAATCCCGCGTGGTAGTAGCTGATGATTTCCGAAAGGATTCGTTTTATCCACGAGCAGCAAATTTAAGCGACCCTTCAGCGGGAAATACTGAAAGCCATCATCAAGGATTAAAGTATCGCAGCCAAAACGACGGATGGCATAAGCCCCCGCCTTCACCCGATTTTTGTCACACAAAACAACGACTCCGGGCAGATTATTCGCCAGCATGAACGGTTCATCCCCCGCACGATTCGAGTCTAATAGAACCGACTTGCCATCACTAACGACCTTGGGTGGCAACTCAACACCGTGGGATAACTTGCGCCATAATTTACGCCCCATAGGTTCTTTCTTGCTTTTATATCCCCGACTGAGAATGGCAACATGGCGACCACGTTTTTGCAAAGTTCGCGCAAACTTCTCAACAACCGGCGTTTTTCCGGTCCCCCCAACAGTCAAGTTGCCCACCACCACGACCAAACAACCCAAAGGCTTATTTCTCAAAATCCGCTGCTGATACAAATAATAACGCAGACGCACTACAGCATGAAACAATACAGAAAGCAAAAAAAGAAACTTTCCCAAAATATGGGCCGCACGACCTTGTGCCCGATCATAAATCACATCAGCAGCAAAGAGCGCAAAGGCCTCCCCCTTGCGCTTAATAAGCATGCTAATTTTAGAATAGGCGCTCACCAAGCGAACGAGAAGCGGATGCCTTCGTCAAGGCCAGCATAAAATAAACAGAGTTGACGCATGACAAATTAGGCTCTTTACGGATTGAGAGTGAACAGTGGATAAGAAATTTGATTATCTAACTGCAACAGTCACTCACATTGTTAAAGTTAAAAGTCTCAAAATTACGGATTATTGCCTGCGTGCTAGCCCAGAAGTGCGGAGTTATAAAGGCCCCAAATCAATCATGAAATATTTAATCATCGCTGAAAAACCCTCAGTTGCCACTGATTTGTCACGCGCCTTGAGCAAACAACTTGGCAAGTTTTCCAAATCAGGAAAATCGCGAGATGCACAGTACTATCAAAATGATCAAGCTGCCATCACATCAGCTGTAGGCCATTTAGTTGAACTTAAAATGCCCACAGGGCCCAACGGGAAAAATCTTCCGTGGAATTTTAAAGTCCTCCCCGTCATTCCTAAAAAGTTTGAATTGCAGCCGATCGAAAAAACACAGGCTCGTTTGCGTCACATACTCAGCCTTGCCAAGAAAAAAGAATACGATGTAATCGTCAACGCCTGTGATGCCGGACGTGAAGGTGAACTGATCTTTCAATACATAATGGAGATCGGAAAAATCAAAAAACCGGTCAAACGCATGTGGATGCGCTCGATGACGACGAGCGCCATCCAAGAGTCCTGGAGCCACTTGCGCGACGGCGAATCCATGCAGCACCTAGTCGACGCCGCCAAATGTCGCTCGGAATCAGATTGGCTCGTTGGCCTGAACTCAACCCGAGCCCTGACCTGTTTTCGTTCACGTCACGGCGGCTTTAATATTACGGCAGCGGGCCGTGTTCAGACTCCCACACTAGCCATTCTGGCCAAGCGAGAGCGAGAAATAAAAGCCTTCGTCCCGGAAGACTATTGGGAAGTCCACGCAGAGTTTGCAGTGCAACAAGGTACCTATCCCGCCAAATGGATAGATCCTAATTGGAAAAAATCCTCCGAACAAATTCACGGGCGCGCGGAGCGCATTTGGGAGCGCTCCTGTGCCGAAGGAATACAAGCTCGCTGTCAGGGTAAAAATGGCGTGGTGACCGACCTCACTAAGCCGAGCAAACAAATCGCCCCCCAACTGTATGACTTGACGACATTACAAAGGGAGGCTCCTTTTACCGCAAAAAATACACTTCAAATCGCGCAAGCTTTGTATGAGCGTCACAAGATGCTGACCTACCCGCGAACTGATTCCCGTTATCTGCCCGAAGACTACGTCAATAAAGTCATCGAAACCACTCGCGAACTCGCAAATTCCAGTCATCCATTAGCACAATGGGCTGCTCACTCATTGGAGAAACAGCATATAAAATTTAATAAGCGCATCTTCAATAATGCTAAAGTATCCGATCACTTTGCGATAATTCCGACAGGCCGCATGGTTAAACTAAGCGATGCGGAGGCCAAACTATACGATATGGTGCTGAAGCGTTTTTTGGCTGTTTTTTTCCCCCATGCCGAATTCGAAGTCACCAAGCGCATCACCACAATTGAGCACGCGGATTGCAAAGACAGCTTCTTAACCAACGGGAAAATACTCACCCGAGCAGGCTGGCTGGCTGTATACGGCAGAGTCCCAGGTCAAGCCTCCAACAAGGATGAACTCGTTTCTATTCAAGATGGCGAATCGGCCCACGCACAGTCCGTAGAGTGTGTAGACAAGAGTACACGACCGCCAGCAAGATTTACTGAATCCACTTTACTGGCTGCAATGGAAGGCGCAGGTAAGCTTATTGATGACGATGCCATGCGAGAAGCCATGGCAGAGCGAGGACTCGGGACACCCGCGACTCGGGCAGCGACGATTGAAGGGCTCTTGCGTCAGCAATATATTGCGCGCGAAGGTCGAGACCTCAACGTCACTGGCAAAGGATTGCGATTGATTGAGTTGTGCGAGGAAATGAAAATTGAAGCCTTATGCTCACCTTCTATGACGGGCGACTGGGAAGCTCAACTTCACAAAATGGAGGCTGGCAAGATGTGTCGCGATCGCTTCATGCAGTCAATTGCTGAATTTTCAGAGGAGGTAGTTCACAAGGCAAAGCAGCGGATGGATCTACTCGTTAACCGCTCATTTCCAGACCTCATCTGCAAGTGCCCAGCCTGCGAGGCCACGCAACTGCACCAAACCGATGCTACTTACGAATGTGCTGAAGATGACTGTGACTTTCGCATCTCCAAACATATTGCTGGCAGACGCTTGAGTGAAGACGAGGCCAAAACACTCTTTACCAGCAAAGCATTACCCGAATACGACGGCTATCGTTCACGTTTCAACAAGCCATTCACGGCTGCGCTCGAACTGACGCAATCCGTCAGCAAGACTGGAAAATTGGGAAAATGGAAAACCAACTTTGTGTTTGATCAAGACTCAGTCGAAAAAAGCTCGGATCTGAGCGAAGATCAACTGATCAAAACACTGCAACTTGCGGATGGGCGCTCGGCGAAACTCTATGCAACTGATAAAGCTTACATCTTACCTGAAATTCAAACTAGTGAATCTCCGGATGGCTTGCGTATCGGAAAAACTATTCTCCAAAAAGAGCTTCCAGCGACTGAAATTGAACGCCTACTGATGCAGGGGAAGACAGGCCTCATCGATGGCTTTATTTCGCGTCGTACCAAACGCCCCTTCAAAGCGCACCTCACACTCGACATCACTGAAGGCAAGATTGGTTTTGAGTTTGCGCCGCGTCCGGCTAAAAAGACGGCTAAAAAATAATTTCGCACTGGGCTGCCGGTCTAAAAAACTCATCCATGCAAGGATCGAAATGCAATCGGTTTGATTATGTTGATTTACGACAGCATGCAACACGGCAAACTGAGCCTTGTGACAACTGCAATGTTCCAATCATAGCATTTCTGCTCATGTTGTAGCAGCAATCGCACAACTTAGCTCCATTTCGATCTTGATCTCTCAAAGCATTCACTTCCATAGTGAACGCTTCGATAATTTCAATAAAGATGAAACCAGAAACCAAGCCCAACCGTCCTTATTTTTCCTCTGGCCCCTGCAGCAAACGACCTGGCTGGTCACTGACTGCGCTTGAAGATGCGCTGGTTGGCCGCTCCCACCGTGCAAAGCCTGCCAAGGCGAGAATCGCCGAAGTCATTGATCTGTCTAAAGAAATTTTACAAGTCCCAGAGGATTACCTGTGCGCGATTGTTCCAGCTTCGGATACGGGTGCTGTGGAAATGGCGATGTGGTCCTTACTCGGGGCCCGAGGTGTCGAACTGTTAGCCTGGGAATCCTTCGGATCCGGATGGGTAACCGACGCCATCAAACAACTGAAACTCAAAAATACCAAGACTCGGCTAGCCGACTACGGAAAATTACCTGACCTGCAGGCGGTTGATTTTGAAAATGATGTCGTCTTCACCTACAACGGCACCACGTCCGGCGTCCGAGTACCTAATTTAGATTGGATACCGGATGAGCGCGCGGGCTTAACGATTTGCGACGCCACCTCTGCGGTATTTGCAATGGATCTCGACTACAGTAAACTGGACGTCGTGACATGGTCTTGGCAAAAAGTCATGGGAGGAGAAGGCGCACATGGGATGCTGCTATTGAGCCCTAGAGCCGTCGAACGTCTGGAATCCTACACGCCTGCATGGCCTTTACCCAAGATATTTAGAATGACCAAAGGGGGCAAGTTAATCTCGGGCTTATTCTCAGGCGCAACGATCAACACCGTCTCGATGCTATGTGTCGAAGATGCCTTAGATGGGCTCAAGTGGGCACAATCCATCGGAGGTTTATCGGGATTGATTCAGCGGTCTAAAGCGAATCTTGCCTGCCTAGCGGAATGGGTGGATCAAACGGATTGGATTGACTTTTTGGCCGACGACCCAAAGACACGATCGAGCACTTCGATCTGCCTCAAAATTGTTGCGCCTTGGTACACAGAACTCCCAATTGAGCAACAAGCGCAGCTCGCCAAGAGCTTGGTCGCCAGCTTAGAAGCTGAAGGGGTCGCGCTTGATTTTGGCAGCTATCGTGATGCGCCTGCGGGTCTCAGAATATGGGGAGGCGCAACAGTCGAAACGAGTGATATTCGAGCATTGCTACCTTGGTTAGATTGGGCTTTTGATCAAATACAAGCTGAGCATTCGGGGGGATAACATACCCTAAAAGCCTTACCGATAATTCAATTTGATTTCAGCTACTTCTAAGAGTGCGCCAACGCAAACTTACATTTTCACTGATCTTTTCGATTGCATGCTGTATCGGATCTGAGCTTTTGGCGGTGCTGCCGGAACTAAGCTCGATTGAGCCCATTGAATACAATGAAAAAAAACAGCGGCTCGTTGCGCGTGGAGATGCCCAACTAAGTAAAGGCAACACGAATGTACAAGCCGACCGCATCACTTATTACAAAGAGTACGCGGCAGCAGCTGCCGAGGGTAATGTGCACTTTAAGCATTCCAAGCTCGACGTGCTGACTCAGCGTTTAAGTTTTGATCTGAAAGAGCAGTCTTTTTACGCAGAGAATTTTCGTTCCGGAATTGAACCCTACTTAATAACTGGGGAGCATGCCACTGGACAAGTTAACGAGCTCTCATTCGGGAATGGTCAATTTTACTATGGGCACCCGGAACAACTGTTTGGGATTCGCATCCAGTCAGAGAAAATTGACTACCTCAATCAATCGGATTATCAAAGCCTACGCTTCCAAAAACCAACTCTCTACATCGGTTCGCTGCCACTACTCAGACTGCCTTCATATACCCATCATTTTGGCCAACTCCCACATTATTTTGATATAGAAGGTGGGCAAGACAGCTCATTGGGCACGCATCTACAAACAACCAGTCTATTTTCACTGACAGATTCACTGCGAGCAGGCTTAAATTTTGATATGTATTCCAAGCGTGGCATCCTTGTCGGCCCTACATTTCAATACGCTCACAACGAAACAGAATACGCGCTGGAGGGAGCCCTAACCACAGGCTACATTAAAGATCAGGGCCCACATCAGATTGATAGTCTGGAAGAAACGATTGACTCAAATCGTTATTTTTTGGACTGGAGGCATCAACAATCTGTTGGCGAGCACGTCAGCATTACGGCCAAAGGCACATATTGGAGTGATTCTGAGGTGACAAAAGACTTTCGTGAATCGCTATTTTTAGACGATCAACAACCCGATAATTTTGTCGAAGCGGTCCACAATGGGAACCACTACTTCTTGTCTATATTTACACGCTATCGACCCAACGACTTCCACCTAATTCAAGAACGCCTACCAGAGGTCCGTTTTGATTGGCTCCCAACGCCCATCTTGCAAACACAAGCCTACCATAGCTTTTCTGCAAACTACGTTCGCCTACAAGCTGATTACTCTGATTTCTCGCAACTGGCAGACATACCGAGCCAATCAGACCGCTTCGAGCTAAGTTACCAAATACAGCGCCCCATTCCCCTGCAACACTGGCTTACCTTCACCCCTCAGCTCGGATGGCGAACCAATCATTATGAAAATCAATCCTTAGATTCAGATGTGCAAACCGCGTCTATTGAGAACGCTGTCACTCGCTCATTATTTGAACTTGGTTTTGATTTGGAAGCCCGGATGTATGCACACTATCCAGTCAGTAATCATCGCTGGAATATCAACGGGCTGCGTCATTCCCTAAAGCCAGTTGTGCGCTATCGCTATCAACAAGCTATCGAGAATGAGAACTCAAAAATCGCCCAAATTGATCAGACCAATTTTAATCTCGCACCGACTCAATTAGATTTGAATGAGATGCGAAATACAGATCAAATTGTCGATCAGCATTTAATGCGAATTGGCATTGAAAACCACTACCAAACGCGTGACGAACATTACGGGTCGCGCTCACTGGCTGAGCTTAATTTTTATCAAGATCTGCTATTCGAAAAATCCAAGCGATACGATAATGAAAATCAACAAACATTGGAGAGCAGCTGGATTCAGTTGGCACTGAAGCCCGCAAACTGGCTACAATTTGACCTGAATAGTCGCTTCCGCACTCGAAATCTTTTGCTTGAAGAGCTGCAAGGCCGAATCAGCCTCCGCAGTGGAGACCGATGGCAAATGTCTTTAGCCTGCACCCAACTAAATCAACAGATTAATCAGTATTGGCTGGATTGTCTCTATCGGCTCAACGAACGCTATACAGCCATATCCGAATTACGCTTTAACGCCGACAACAATACACTTGATGAAGCGACACTGGGATTGCGCACCCAAATAGGTCCCACTTGGGATATGCTGTATGCCATTACCATCAACGATGCGAGTCGCCTACAAGACGCACTCGAACTATCGATTAAAATAAAAGTTAAGCAATAATGAGTCCTCTACATGTAAGTCTGAGAAAGATTGCCGCTGGCAACTCGGATATGATTTAAACCTGCAAGCATATTTTATTCAAATTTGTTCGCTGTTGCTAAGTGCGCATGCTATTGTATTATATGAAGCATATTTTGACTCGATGACTCCCCAAGACAAAAATATCGGCAGAAATACGCCACATCACCTATTAGGCATTGGCCTAGATAATGATGATGGGCATAAGCGGGTAACGAAAGCTGAGCGTTTTTCCATTGTCGGCGGTTCAGAAGAAACGCATGAAAAAATGACGGAGACTGTGATCAAAACTTTCGAAACCTTGGACCGCAAAGGCAAGACACTCGACAAACTAAAGCCTGGCGAACTCAAAGATATTATCACCGAGCATATCCCGTAAACTAGCGCATTCTTCGACCAATGAAAATTATAGGGTCTATGTGTGAACCGTCATGGTGTGCTTCCAACTAGTATTCAATATAGCTATATGAAATGTTGGTTAGCTCGCAAGTTAACGGGTCTATCATAATGACATTCAGATTAATTATTAGATTCGCTTTGCTTATACTCTTTAAATTGTAGACCCCAATCAATAGGAACGTTTTGAAATTTTCTTCACAATTTCAAGCAGCAGCTCATTGGATCCACCTATAGCGTGCGCGGCCTCGAGTGCATTCTGGCTGTGAGCATCAGCTCGCTTTCGCGCCTCATCGACACCATAGAGACTGACATAGGTGAATTTATTAGCGCTGGAATCTAGGCCCGCAGGTTTGCCCATTTGCTGTGTATCTGCAGTCGAATCTAAAATATCATCAATGATCTGAAAGGCCATACCGATTTCTTGCCCTAGCTCTTGCGCCAGTTTTCGTTGCTGGCGGCTCGGCTGCCAAAACTCCAAGCCCATGGTAATGGATGCAGTCAAAAGCGCAGCTGTTTTGTTGCGATGAATAAAGTTCAACGTTTCAGCAGCCAATATCTGCCCCTCACTCTCAATATCCGTCATTTGGCCACCAATTAATCGCATACTATCGCCGGCAGTCGCTAGATCTCGAATCAGCGCGCAGGCTAATTCAGGTTGTCCACTATACTCATGGGACAAAATTTTAAATGCTTGGGTTAAAAGCGCGTCCCCGGCTAAAATGGCTGTAGCTTCATCAAAGGCCATGTGGCAAGTCGCTCGCCCTCTTCGCAAATCACTGTTATCAACAGCAGGCAAATCATCGTGAATAAGCGTATAGGTGTGTAAATACTCGATGGCCACCGCCGCATGAAGCGGATTGGCTATCGCTGTGTATAACTCACTGCAGGCTAAAAGCAATAATGGCCGAATGCGCTTACCCCCCGCACATACAGAGTGATGCATAGCGCGATGGAGTCTCTGAGGTCGCGCATCACAATCGGGCAACCCAGCTAATAAAGCTTGGTCGATTCGAGTCTTGTCGCTATCCAATTTATCTGTCTGTAATGACATAATACTAGACTAATAGCATACTATTAAACGATGAAAACGCCAATTTTCGAAGAATATTTTTTATGTTTAATTAAACGTCCAAAATTCGGCTACCATCTACTCATAGGCGCGATCTTGTGTTGTATTCCAATCGCCCACTTCTTTGCGTTTGGCTATCTCTACCAAGTCTCAAATTCTGTATCCGAAAAACAAAGACTACAGTTACCGGAATGGACGAATTGGGGCCAACTGTTTAAAGACGGTCTAAGCTTTAGTGTACCTTGGTTCTTTTTTTGGCTTTGCCCGGTCATCTTAGCCAGTTTACTCAAATATGGTTTTGCAGAGCTGAATATCAACATCATCGGTACGCTAACGATGCTAGGTGGACTATCATTGGCAACTTGCTTATTTCCAGCAGCACTATTTTTCATGCTGAAAACAGGGACACCTCGCGCCTTGTTAGACTATGCAGGCATTCTAAATCTATGTGTCCGCTACCGCTGGCAATTATTGATCCCACTCCTCGTCGCGCTCGCCATACTGTTAGCGCTGCCACAAATTTATGGCTTTGCTTACTTCGCAAGTTCGCTCGTGTACTTACCCTATTGTCTAGTACTCTGGACTCAAGAGGTACGCTCATAGCGCCACATAAACAAGCCCTCTGAATACGGTAAAATGCCCCGACACATCCGTGCACTGATAGTCTTTAGCTTACTCGTTGCCAACCTGCATGGGCAGGATCAACCTCAAAGAATCTACAGCGCTGATAACGCCTACTTTGAAATCCTTAGTCATGACCCAATTTCACTCTCTTGGATGGAACGTCTGAGTGCGGTGATTGCCTCTGATTTAATTCAATTAACTGGTTTTCATAATAGCGCGATACAGCGTAAAATAATTGTCGAACTGCAGCCATCTGAATCGTCTGACACAGCAAGCGCTTACCACATCAAACTCGACCCACGCGGCTACCACAAGCTCCATTTGAAGTGGTCAGAGCGCCTTACAGTAGAGCTCGCCATTCAAGCACTCTGCGATGTGTTCCTCAAACGATACCGCTACAATACATTTGGTTTACGCCAATCGCATACATGCACTTATTGGCTACAGACTGCCTTACAACAATGGCTCTATATACGACTTTATCCGGCAGAGCGACTCACACTAAAAAATCAGCTCAGTCAGGATCCTAGCTGTAGTTTAGCGCAGTCTTTGACAACTAAAACCAACAGCTATGATCTAAACCCAGCGCGCTGGGAATGTTTGGCCTTATTAGAATTAATTCGACAGATGAGCCCCAACAAAAAGTCCCTTCAAGCGACACTCGCTCATTATTTAGGCACGGGTCAACTGAAGACTCTACTGGAAACAACTTTTCCTGAGCTATCCAATCAATCGCTCGATACATGGTGGTTTTCAAAACGAAAAGACATCTCCATCTCAGCATCCGAGTTATGCGAAAGCATGGCAGTATCGCGTCGTTGGTTAAATGAGCTCGCCACATTCCAAGAACTACAAGATCAGCAGAATGATCCTATTGACCTAAAACAACTATGGAGTGAACGCTCGCAGCCCCTTAGAAAAAAACATGTGGCTGCTCGCATGAGCATCTTACAAGCTCGTTTACAGGAAATCAATCCAGCATACTTCAATGCTGCACGTGCCCTGAATGCTCTTTTTTATAGTGTCCTCTATGGACAAACACGCTCAGAGTTTACACATTATTTGCTAGAATTTAAATCGCAAATGGACGACACCTCAGAGTTAAATGCCTTCGTTCGCATGAAACTAAGGGAGCCCTGACAGCAGATTTCAGCGAAATCAGTCGGAGCATCCCGTATACTAGCGAAAGACAAGCAAAATACGCCTCGCCTATTTTAAGCGCTAAGAATAGGTTGGTTGGTAGGCATCATGAATGCGCAAGAGCCCCAGCAATCGGTCCTCCGAGTCCGCAACTACCGGCAAAACAGATATTTGAGAAGCACGATCTTCCATGACGCGTAGGGCTTGGCCGATCATGACGGATGCTTTTGTGACGATCGGTTTTTGTGTCATCCACTCGCTAACCGGACGCGCTAAAACATCTCCACTTTGCGCGAGTATTCGACGCACATCACCATCTGTAATGATACCCAATAATTCATAATCTGAGCCCACAATACAAGCTGCACCTAATGGAAAATTTGTCATCGCGACGACAACTTCACGTAAATCGGCAGAAATGGGAACACAGGCTATTTGCGATGCCGGGTGCATCAGGTCTTTTACCTGCAGCAATAAATTACGCCCCAGCTGTCCTCCAGGATGATAAGTGGCAAATTCTTCTGCCGTAAACTTTCGTTCTTGGACCAAAGCCGCAGCCAGAGCATCTCCCAAAGCTAAACTAACCGTCGAACTGCTCGTTGGCATCAAATTGAGTGGATCTGCTTCACGTTCAACACTGGCATCCAATACGACGTCTGCTTGCTGCGCTATCGGCGAATCCACATTACCCACAATCGCAATAATCGGCGACTTAAATTGCCGCAACAATGGCATCAGTCTTAAAACTTCAGCCGTGCTGCCACTTTTGCTTAATAGAATCGTCGGATCGCCGGGCTTATAAATACCTAAGTCACCATGGATCGCCTCAGCCGCATGCAAAAAAATGGTCGGAATTCCCGAGCTAGAAAAAGTGGCCGCCAGCTTACATCCAATATGCCCAGATTTTCCAATTCCACAAATAACCAGCTTAGACGGCGTCTTTAAGATCAATTCGACGGCTTGATTAAAATCATGACCAATTCGCGCTGCGGCTTGTTGAATCGCCGCGGCCTCGGCTTGCATCACCTGCTGAGCAGTCACAATTCTGTCTCCCCGATCTTCTTCCATAGGCTTTTACGCTAACAGTGAAATCTTGACGAGGTAAAGGATTTATCGGCGTGATGTTAGTGAAATACTCCGGGGGAATACAGTATTGCCAAAATTGTTCATATCTAACAGTACAACTGCATGTCGTCCAGCGATGATGAAGTCTACATAATCATAGCAGCTCTGAAAAACTACCACAACCAAGACAAGCGCATTTTTTGAAAATGGCGACTCTGCTCACTAAAGGGTGCGCAACAGACTCATACCAATTTTCATTGATAATAACGGCCAAATAAATACGCCATGCTGGGTGCACAAAAAAAGGCCGACCACAACACTGTGATCGACCTTGAAATGAATGCTATAATCGATGACTTGCTAGAGCGCAACCGTGCCGGACTCTTCTGTGCGAATCCGAATGGCATTATCGACGGGTAGTATGAAGACTTTACCATCTCCAATCTTACCAGTCTTGGCTGCCTTTACAATTGCATCAGTCGTCTTTTCCGCCTCAGCGTCATCAACGACGACTTCAACCATCACCTTCGGCAAGAAGTCTACAGTGTACTCACTGCCACGATAGATTTCAGTGTGTCCCTTTTGACGACCAAAACCTTTGACTTCAGTCACTGTCATCCCTTCGATGCCGATATCAGCGAGTGCCTCCTTTACCTCTTCTAGTTTGAAAGGCTTAATAATTGCTTTTACCAATTTCATAATTTATTATTCAATACGTTAGTTTGCGAAATGGCTAGTATAATTTAGCGCGATCCGTTAGCAAAATCTGGATAGGCATCCTGACCGTGCTCGCTAATATCTAGACCCTCGGTTTCCTCTTCAGCCGACACGCGGACTCCCATCACAGCCTTGATGATACCAAATACAATGAAAGAGAACACGAATGCAAATACACCGACGGAAAGCGTACCAACCAATTGGATTCCAAATGGTGCCGCGTCACTAAAGAAGGCAACAGCAAGCGTACCAAAAATACCGCATACACCGTGAACTGAGATCGCTCCCACTGGATCATCGACTTTAATCTTATCAAAGAAGATGATTGATAGAACCACGAGTAAACCAGCAATTAAACCCGTTAAAATTGCATAACCAGGCATGATAGAATCAGCACCAGCAGTGATCCCAACCAAGCCAGCAAGAATACCATTCAGCGACATCGACAAGTCCGGCTTCTTCAATAAAATCCATGAAGTAAAGATGGCACCAATTCCACCACCAGCAGCTGCCAATGCAGTTGTCACAAACACTAGAGATACCAAGTAAGGATCTGCATTCAGAACAGAACCTCCATTAAAGCCAAACCAACCGAGGAAAAGTAGGAAAACTCCGATAGTTGCGAGTGGCATGCTATGACCAAGAATTGGTTTAATGGTGCCGTTTACATATTTGCCAGCACGAGGTCCTAAAATGATTGCACATGCTAATGCAGCGAATCCACCAAAACCGTGCACCAGTGAGGAACCTGCGAAATCATAAAAGCCATTAGCTGATAGCCAACCGCCGCCCCACTGCCATGAACCTGTAACGGGATAGGCAAATGTCACTAACAATGTCGCAAACACCATGAAAGATGATAATTTAATACGCTCAGCAACAGCGCCTGAAACAATGGTAGCAGCAGTTGCAGCAAACATAGCTTGGAAGATGAAATCCGTGTACCAAGTGTAATCTGCGTAGGCACCAGTCATGTAATCAACTGAGGCTTCGACATCAAACCATGAGCCGAGCGCAAAAACACCTGCTGAACCTTCAGCAAAACCAGGATACATTGCGTTGAAACCATACAGAGCATAGGAAATGATACCCATGCTAATGATGAATACATTTTTGAATAGAATGTTGACGGTATTTTTAGCTTGTCCAAGTCCAGACTCAACTGTGGCAAATCCTAAGTGCATGAGAAAGACCAGCGCTGCTGAAATTAACAACCATAAATTGCTAATTGTAAAAAACGCCGCATCCGATGAGCCCATAAATGCAGCGTAGCCCTCATCAAAGGACGGAACAGCTTCAGCTGCTGCATCTTGAGCACCAAGAGAACCGCATAGGAGCAACGCCGAGCCGCAAAGCAGCACCGCGAGAAGATATTTCTTAATATTCATATTATACTTAATTATAGTTAATTTTGTGAGCTTGGCAGTACTCTTAATTTTAAACTATGCCACTATTCTAAACGAACAAAGGCCTATATGCAGAAAGCATGCCCATGTGAGTTCCAAGCCAATAATTAGTCATGAAAATTTATAATGGTTCATGGTCGACGAGCCTGCCCCTTGACAGTCGAGAATCTAGCTATCTAATAAACATGGTGTTAAACGCGACCATCAGATCCAGCTCGATCGCATGCTAGCACTGATGACTCAACGCTCTCATTCTGTAACCCTAAAATCAAACCAAATATATAAGAGTGGAACAGGCTATCCGATATTTACACGATGAATTACGACGACTGAAAGCGAGTGGCATTCAATCACTTTATGTTGAAAACGATTCACTTGAAGCTCTATCGAAAGCGTGTCACCAACGAAATCCCCAAAGCTCTAAAAATCCGAATTCACTAGAGTCGACACCATCGCAGAAATATCTGCAACAAAACCTATCTAATAATGCTGCGGAAAAACTTGCCCCCCAAAGCTCTAAAAGCATTAGCATTAAGCTTCCCGACGGAACTGTGTCCGAAAAATTAGATTGGCTGGAAAAACAGTATCGGGCACGCTTTGAGGCCATCCAAGCAGGTCCTATTTCATTTGCTTCAGGGGGGCAGCAGGCCGATATTTTACTGTGCCGTTATCAAGGAGAGACGCTCCAACATCAGCACTCCAACGGTGCACACTCCAAACAAACCGCGCTATTGTCTAAAGTTTTTCAAGCGATGGAGCTGGCCGAACAATCCATTTACAGTACTCACCTTATTAAATATAGCCCCATCGAGAATCCATTCGTTGCCAACACTGCGGAGCAGAAAATCTCTCCCCACGAGCATCTACCTTATTTATTGGCGCAAATAGAATGTATCCAACCAAAAGTTTTGCTCATTTTAGGAAAGGCATGCCACGATGCTGTATTCAACAACACACAAAAGGTCTCATTTGCCCAAAGCAGAGGTCAATGGAGCAATTTGCATCATTTGCCCGTCTTGACTTCCTATGACCCAAATTACCTATTACAAAACGACACGCTCGAAACCAAACGTCAATTTTGGGAGGACATGCTGCAAATCTTAGTCAAACTTGAGCGTCCAATCTCAAACAAACAGTCGAACTATTTTTTACCCCGATCGACTGGCTAGATCTCAAAGTATTCTTTAATCCACGACATCCGAGGGCCACCCAGCAACTCATCGCAAGCGTGTACCTTGATTTGGCTGCGCCAAATGGCGGAGAAGGAGGGATTGGTGAGGCTGCGCCTCATCGCTGCGCGATCACCTGCGGTGCCCCATCTCCGCTTCGCTG
>Ga0213867_1000105_pt1 | contig 38030 bp, 40 predicted proteins | sample PICome_12_FD_160120 | JGI IMG/M metagenome (GOLD analysis project Ga0213867, IMG submission 160120) | Coastal seawater microbial communities near Pivers Island, North Carolina, United States - PICO540 | ecosystem: Environmental > Aquatic > Marine > Coastal | place: USA: North Carolina... | reverse complement strand
CCTTAAGTTGCAACGATAACCATATTGTCTGCATCTTGAATTTCGTCATAGGCTGATTTTCTGTCCTTTAATTTTACATCACCTTTAATAAAAATTGAGTTCTCTATACGTTCATGCAACAGTTCTCCTGCTGAAATACGATCAATTAGTATAAGTGTGTTACCGGACTCCTTAATTTTATTTAACATCTTAGCAATGTAGTTTACACGATTTTCTTCGGTTACAAGATATTTTAATTCACTTTGATAGTCTCTGTGTGCAACTGTGTCTATTAGCTGTACAATGTTTACATGACAATTAGACAGTACACCTTTGTCCTGTAATTCTTTAGCAGTAATCTGACCAATAACAGGTCCTATGCTGGCATGTAGTGCTTCAAATTCAAAACGTTCTTTAGGCACTGTACCTGTTAGTCCCCAACGTATCGGAGCATTACGTAGGTTGCGTGTAAGCAAATTCTTCAAGACCTCGGCTTTCGCTTGATGCACTTCATCAATTATTATTGTGCTTACACCGTCTAAGAACTCTGCAAGTGTTAGTACTGCTGTGCCATCTTTGCTTTTCTTATCTAGTATGTTGAGACTTTGCCAAGTACATATGGTATGCGTTTTGGATAGGTCTTTCCTATCGCCAAAGTATACGCCGCAGTCCAGCCCGCAATTTCGGTAATCTTCTTCAGTTTGTTGCACAAGAGATTTGTTTGGTACAACGACAAGTGTTCGTCCATATTTTTCCGCTATGTGTGAGAGTGTTGCGGTGGTAATAGTTTTACCAGCGCCTGTTGCAATCTCCTGTAGAGACTGCGGATTCTTAACAAAATTATTTATAGCCTCTACTTGATAATCTCTTAATACAATATCTTCACCTGCTGCAGGATGTCCTTCTGGCCATTTTACTCCTTGTTGTTTCCAATAGTCTTCTGTTATAGGTTGTAAATCTAGTGTAACAGGATGCCTGCAATCTTCTATGTCAACAATTTCTACGCTATTGTTTTGCAATATCTCTACAATTGTATCGAGATGATTGACATATCCTGTACCACCAATTCCAAAGAAAGCTACCTTACCATCCCATCTACCAAGCTTATACTGTGGCATGTAGCGAGCATATGGTACTTCAAATTTAAGTGCATTTGAAAGTTTCCTGCGTATTTCAACAGGTAATCCTTCAAGCTTTATGTTTACTTCATCTTCTATAATTAATTTGCAAGTGGTCATAAAATTGTTAATTTTTGATTAGTCCATGTAGAAGGTTGTAGATCATAGTGTATTACTAGATCAGCTTTATTATGAAAATGTGTTACTAATTTAGATTGCCTAAAACTTTCCAATAATAATGTAGTACTCTGCAACCAATCAGAATTGAATAAAGGTTTAGGAATCTTTCCATTATCTAAAAAAACAACTTGTGTTTCTGTAGAAACTTGATTATTCAAATTTAATTTTTTTACAAGCTGATTAAATAAAATATTTTCTTCTGAATTATTTTCTAATCTAAATAGCACGGCTATATTTTTAGGATCAGTGTATAACTTTAACTGTTCAAAGATTTTTTGTAATGTATTATGTTGATCTTTTTTCTTAAGAATAATTAATAACGGAAATTTTTGCAACTGTCTTAATGCTAGAAAAATTTCTTGTAATGTATGTGTTGTCATGTCTAAAAAGACATTTTTTGTTTCAGCATCAGCAATTTTTTTTGCTAATGGTGATTTTGATTTAAATGATAAATTTAATTCGTTAGTATCAAAAAATTTTAATCCTAAACTGTCTCTTAGGTCATAATATAATGATAAATTTTCTAAGCAAGGCTTGCCTAATTTGTTTACTATAAAATCTTTAGACCGTTGATGGATGTTCTTTAATTCGTAATCATAAATTCCAGGTAAATAGTTTTTTTCATCTGTGACAAAAAGTTTTACTTTATTATAGTAGTCTAATATTTCTGGTTGGATATCAAAATTACTGTCTTTCAGTGCATCTATAATTGCCAAGACATTTTTTTCTGTAAAGTCTAAAAAATGTGTTTTAGTTGTTCGATCAAAGTCTCTACGATCTTGTAGTTCATATATTAATTCTATATGCTTGATCATTTTTTTTGAAAAAGGAAATCTTATAGCAAGCATAGTTGTTGCAGTAGTTTCAAAAAAATCTGCATATGATTTAGAAACCAGTTTTATAGTTTTTGATCTATCTATAATACGATAAGAATTTCTTAGATTATTTAAACTACCCTCAACATTTTCAAAACCTTTCGATATTAACTCTTCTTTATAATCTAAGATTTTTTGTTTTGCTAGTTCATGTTGGCGATCTGTTAATGCAATATTTTTTTTACATTGATTAGCAAAACTTGTAATTAATTTAATGTCACTTGAACGAATGTCTATGTTCTGAGATAAAAATTCTATACAATCTTCAATTGTCATAACAAATCCTCATTAATTTTATATTATACTATCTTTTAAAAATAACATCAACCTATTTAATGGTTCGCCAGTAGAAATTTCATTTGTTGTCCATTCTGTGTAGGCAATGTCATTAAGCCATTGACTCCTATCAAATAAAGTTGGAGAATTGATTTCTTTTAAATTTTTATTAGCTACATCATATGCTAAACTAGACTCCCCTACAAATGCAGGTATGCCATTAAGGACAGATTGTATACCAGGATTGCTTGACCAATTAATAACTGCTGAATATTTCTCAAAACTTAAATCATAATCATCATAAGTATTTTTCTTTTTACATGGTAATTCTATTTCCACATTTTTAAAGTCTTTTGAGTCAAACGGAACCCTTGAACGAGGATGTGGTCTAAATATAATTTTTTTGTTTGAGAATTGTTGTAGATCTTTTATAGTATTAGAATAGTATGTTACACACTCTAATGGATTTTTCCATTGACCACTGTTTTCGTGTTGTCCTGCTATTAATATCGGTCCGTTTGTTATTTTCCATTCTTTACAAACTAGTCCTAACGCCTTTGCTCTTTTGCTGTCGTTGCCTGTTGGGCCAAAGTATGCATCTCTATTAATACCATTTATACCAAGTTTCCATGTAACACCTCGTCGAAAACAGCCTACCTCTAATACTATAATTGGACGCTTGATTTTTTTACATCTATTCCATATTGATTGGTTTCGAGCCATACGACCTCGCCATAGTATGCTCCAAATCACTTCTACATCTGCTTCTTTATTCACAATTATATTGTGACCTAGTCGAGTAATTCCTTTAGCAAATGCGTCGAATACTGGTTTAGAATTTAATGCTCCATATGCCGTCCAAAGTCCAAATTTCATTGTTAAATACCTATATAGTATTTACGAAAGATTTAATTATGAAAAATATTTTAGCTGTAACAACTTTTAACAAAGAAGGATTAGATTTATACGGTCAGCGATTCTTAAATTCTTTTGCTGAAAATGTAGATAAAAAAATTAAATTAATTTGTTATGTAGAAAAATGTTCGCCAAAAAATCCTAGCCCGAACAATATTATTATACTTGATCAAGAAGAAGCATTACCTGAACTTGTAAGATTTAAAAAGACATGGCAGGATGTTCCAATGGCAACTGGCACCTGTCCGTGGCCTCAGAAACGTCCGAGAGATCATCACAAAACTTTTAAATGGAATGCTGTAAGATTTTCCAATAAAGTCTATGCAGTGTTTGATGCATGTGAAAGAGCAGAAGAATGGTGTGTATGGATCGATGCTGATACTTATGTTCATAGTCCGTGGTCATATGAAGAATTTAGTTCTATACTACCAGATAATGTTTGGTTAACATATGTAGGTAGAGGAAAATCATCTCAAACATGGCCTGAGTGTGGATTTTATGGTTTAAAAGTATCTGATGCAAAATGTAGACAATTTGTTGCGAATTTTAAATACATGTATGAAAATGCCAACATAGGAATTTTTAAATTAGAAGAATGGCACGACAGTTATGTATTTGGCCATGTATTAGATAAGTTTAAACAAATGTATCCAGACATGCACGATTATACTAAAGACATGGTGTTAAAGCAGGCAAGTACAGGAGGAGGAGGTCATCCTCTAATCAATACTGTTCTTGGAAAATGGATTGATCATTTAAAAGGTGATAGAAAAAGATTACAAAAAAGTAAGCGATCGGATTTAATTACTAAAAGGCCAGAAAAATATTGGAAGCAATAGAGACTTATATCATACATTTACCAAATGTTAAGGAGTCTGTTATTACAGCTACAAATTTACAAAAGCAATTGACAGATTTTAATATGCCTTCTACATTATTTAATGGAATCTATGGCCCAGATGGAGTTGCACTTTTACAAAAAGAAAATAGGCAGGTTCATCCAATAGGATTTAAAGGAACTAGAGTAGATAATAAATCTAAAGAAAAAATGAAAAGTCCTGGCCTAATAGGTTGCTTTTATAGCCATTTTTTCTTATGGAAAAAATGTGTTGAATTAGATAAACCTATTATAATAATGGAAGATGACAATGTGCTGACACGGCCTTTTATACCAGTAGAATGGCAAGATGTTTTAATACTAGTATTGGGACATCCAGCAAAAAGTAGATATTTCCAACATTTACTTAAAAATCCTACTGGAAATCCTCGAGCCATATATTATAATAGATCATCAATGCCAGGTGCTTGTGGTTATGCTTTAAAGCCTTGTGGAGCTAAAAAACTTGTAGAAACTTACAAGAATACATATTTGCCAGCAGATAATTGTATTAATAAATTAATAGTAAGTATCCAAATCCATAATTACATAATGGGAAGAGCATTGGTTGCAGAAGACGGAAAGGTAAGTTTAACTAGGATCGGTTATTGGCGGTAAATTTTTTTTCCTGTCTCCCCAATAATGTACTAAGAACGGTTCTAGTTCAGTATCATAAAATCCACAAGTTTTATCATCTTTGATTCTTACCCTGTTTAGCCAAAGATTACGCCATGGTATATTTTTACTGTAATCTTGTAAAATATATGCATCCCAGGGGTGAGGTAGTGTAAAAATTTTATCGTTAAAGTAATAGTTTATGTAATCTGAAATAAATTTAGGAAAAAGGTCATGCCTTGTGTTAACTGCTAACCATCCAGAATCAGGTAAATCTCTAGTTTTTAAAATACTTGAATACAGTTGATCTTGGTTAGGTAAAAAGTTTTTTACATCAAACTTTTCTTTAATGTAAACATCTGCATCTAGCCAAATTAAAAACTTATATTTTTCACTTAAAGTTTTCAGCCCATAATAAACTGTAAGTGCTTTTTTGAAAAATTTAAAATATTTATGGCCTTTCGTATTAATAATTTTTTGTAATACAGCTCGATCAATCTCCTTGTAAGCTGCGTCTAGGTCAATAGTTAAATAATTTAATTTTTTAGGAAAATTTGGTTCTGTAAAAATTATTTTATCTTCATCAAGTAAATCCCATCTTTTTAAAGAATGCTTACCGACTTTATTATAATATTGAAAACTCAAACCAGTAAACCAACAAATATTATTCATTTTATATTTTCCAAACATGTTTTAAAATGTTGCCAAGCTTCGCCTGATGCAGTTTCTTCTAAATTCCAATGAGACATTGCAATTTTTTCTATCCAATTTTCTCTATCTTTCAGCAATGGATTTTCTATATCTTGTAATGAATAATTGCCTATATCATATGCTTGGCTGTCTTTCGGATTAGGATCTGTTATAAAACAAGGTAAACCTTCTATTGCTGCTGCAACGCCAGGGCTACTATTGTAAGTGACTACAGCCCATGCATCTAAAAAATCTTCACATATATTTTGTTTTTTACTAATAGTTACATTTGGAAACCGTATCTTATCAGTGTATAGATGGGATTTTTTATCACCTGGATGAGATCTTACAACAATTGGTCTGTCTGTAAGTTTATGTAGTTGATTTAAAATATCAACAAGCCAATTAAACACAGGCAGTCCTTTCATAGACCATCCTCCATTCCTTTGTGTACAAACTAGAATATGTGATCCTGTTTTCCTATATGGCTTTAATTTTAAATTAAGATTTTTACTAATTTTGCTCCATCTATCAGGCTTAATAATAGAATCGAAGTAAAAACCACTTGTAGGAAAAATATTATCTAAACTAAATCTTGTGTATTGCATGTCATGTAACGTGCCTACCTTATAATTAAACAAGTTACTATCTATTATTAAGGTGTGTTTATTGTGTGTATTAGCAATAACTTGTCTACGAAGGTTTAAATGAGGTACGTGTCTACTGTCTGCATGGACCCAACCTTGAATTAAACCAATATCGCTGTGAATAATAGACCTATGTTGGTGCAATATTCCTATGTCTCCAGTTTTATTGACTCCTTCGATTATAGAGCTGATTAATTTTGTTTTATGTAAGTTTTTATGCGGTGAGGGTATTCCTCCTAGATAACCTACAACTTTCATAATTTACTATCTTTAAATATTCTTTTGTTTTCTTTGTTAATATGATGTATAAAAAAATCTTTAAATCTAGAGTTTGCAAAGGCATCCTTATTATCACAATATTTGTCAACCAAGTTTGTAAATCGTCTTTCAGTTGCTACTGCTCCTAGCACATAAGCATCATATGGTTTATGAACCTTGTCAAGAGATTCATACCAAAATTTTTCGTATTTTTTTATAACAACATTTAACTTTTCATGTTCTTGGTTAAAAATCACAAGGCCAGTTTCAAAACAATCTTTTTGCACATAATTACTACGCATCAATGCTAATTCATGTTTGAAACTTGAATTAAAATAATCAGCAGGAATAGGTTTAATTTGTTCAACATCAGCATCTAACCATATAATCCTTGTGTCTTCAAGACGATTTTTAACTGCATGTATTTGAGCACTTGCTTTACCCCAAAACTTTCTGACCTTTGTTGTTAGATCTAATTCTTCATATCCTTGCAAACAAGGAACATGTAATAGTCTTTTATTGAATTTAATGTCTGTTAACCAATCTATTTCTCCTTCAGGGTAATCAATATAAATTAAAAGATCTCCAGGTAAATTCCAATTAGGTATACAGTATTGTGCTGTTTCGTACCAATAGTCTTTAGAAACACTAGTTATAAATTGTAACTTCATATTTGATAATCAATTGTGTCTTCTAGCAAAAAATCTTTTCCGGTCATGTCCTTGTATTCATTTCTCCATTCAACTGAAAGATGCTGCATGTAATAATTTTTAAACCAAGGTCCTCCTTCGGTGTAGTGTATAAGTTTAGGAGGACCGTCATGATTATAATAATGACCAACTAGGTAATTCCATTCATGATGTAATGTGCCTATTTCTTCATCTTTTAGCCAGCTAAATCTATGGAAGTATGCACCATCTTTTGTTTCGTCATTTACCAACTCTTTGGTCAAAATTTTATTACTAGGATGGCCACAATTAAACAGCATAACACTTGACCAATTTTTCCTAGGATACCTAGACTGGGTTCTACCATCCATTTTTACTGTATGTGTAGGATTGAATTTGTGTTTTACAACCATTACAGCATATTGATCATCTGCTAATTCAAATAATTCTGTAATGTCTGATTGTAAAAGCATGTCGCAATCCATAAACAACGCCCAACCTTTATGTTCCATTAATGCAGGTACAAGGAAACGTGTAAATGTAAATTCAGTAGAAGCTAATTTATCTATAGGACGGGTATACCAATTTGCTGCTTCAAGATCTTTCTTAATTAAGGGTTTTATTATTGCATCTGGAGTTCTTTTTGAAATGCTATGCTTGCAAACTTGATAAGCAATGTCTTCTCTTGGATCGTAACCTACAAATATATGAATCATTTTTTAACTTTGTATTTTTTTACATTCTCTATTTTGCTTGCTTTCAGCTCTGCAATTATATTTTCTTTGTTTTTTAAATTATTAACAGGTAAATCTTTTTGTTTTGGATCTGCAAAATCAATTAATGATAATTTATTTCCGGTCACAATTATATTCCACGGTGCGATATCGTTGTGATTAGAAAAATCTAAATTTTCTATTTGTTTGCAAATAAAATCTTTAGAAGGATACGTACCATTTAGATATTGATAGGTTCTTAAATTAATACCAGGAATCCAATCTCTTTTTTCATTTTTTGTGCTTTTTTTATTATTATAAGTTTTTGTTTTGAAATTAGATTCTATTACTAAATTTTCTAGATAATTTTTCCTTTTAATTGATGCATCCCAATATGCTTTTTCTAAGGTAGGATTATCAAATTTTTTTACAGCCATTAAAGAGTTACTATTAGACGTGTGTCTAGAAAATGATCCTATTTTAGAATAATTTTTTTCCACATGTGAATAAATTTCTAATAATTTCGTTTGCCCGCAAGCTCCTTTATCGTTTGGACTAGGAGTTTCTATAATTACTGTTTCTCCCAATTTTTCAACTGCGGCTATACTCTCGGTCGGATTATCTAGATGATGAATTATATTTAAACATAAAACTACATCAAAATGTTCGCACTGAGACAAATTTGTAAGTTTGTCAGCAGTAATAGTATTATTTAAAATGACTACATTGCTGCTTTCATTATCTTTTCCTAATTGTGTTAGGTGCTTACCGTATTTACTTTCTATTAAAATACAAGTAGATTCGGGAAAATCTTCTGCTATTCTAAAACTAAAATAACCTAAATTTGCGCCAATATCTAAAACAGTAAATGGCCTTTTGTATTGTTCTAAAACTTTTTTAATAACTGGATATCTTGCAGCGCATTCTCTTACACCAGGTGTTACACTACCTTTAATCCAAATATCTTGATATTGTTCCATAATTATAAACTCGCATCCTCCATGCCTGCAACTCGTAATTTAACAATATTAGTAATTTGCCATTGTTTTTGATCTAATCCCTTAAGGATACCTAACCATTTATTCCTTAACAAAGCAAACTCATTTACTATTTTTTCAAAATCGACTACATCCAACTCACCGTCAACATATTTATCAACGTCACGACTTGACAGAGCACGTTGATAATTTTCTAAATATTTTTTAAAAAAAGAACTTCGTAATTTTCTTAGCTCAATATTCAAATAGTTTAATATAGCTTCTATTTCTTGCAGTTGATTAAAACGATGTTCTACAATACCTGGAAGCTCTGCAGCAAGTTTTTCAACATTACCCTTGACCTTACATTCAAGTTTTGCATCTCTTAATTCAGTTTCAAAATGTAATATAGCATCTGGAATCTTGCCAATGTCTCTCGAGACTTCGCTGTACCAACCCATTTAACCTTTCAATATTCTTCATCCTCGTCTATGTCTAAGTAATAGGAAATTGCAATATCAAGTGTATTACAATTTCCTAATGAATTTTTCATTGCATCTTCTGTCGTTCCAAAATCTGCAAGTAGTTCTACAAAGTGTTCTGCTGCAACTGTTAACTGTTTTTTGTCACAGTGTTCACGAAACAGGCTCCAAATCTCGACTATCTGTTGTTCCGTCATCTTCTATAATCTCCTCTTCCATAGATGGAGTATTTATATCTTTTTGTTTTTTTGGATAGTCTTGCATAACCATATCTAACAGCTCGCCAGTCCAATTTTTACGGTATTCTTTGTGCTCATTTCCTTCACTATCGATGTAACGCAATCTATTTCCGTCCTTAACAAGATGACCTTGTTTTTCAAACAGGTCAACAAGACCACTATACGGATTCATACCTGTTTCATAAGGAATCTTAACCTGTACACCTTCAAACGGTTTTGCATAACGTGTTTTCATTACTTTACAAGCTGCACGGATACCTTGTACTTCAGAGGTTTTGTTACCATCTTCATCTTCTTTTAGTTTAAGTTTCTTCATTGCAACTACAATACTACTTGCATAGATAAAACCTTGTCCTCCTGAAATCTTGTCATCTGGATCAAACATGTCCTGGCTTGCGTATGTATGATTAGTTGCTACAAGTCCTACATTATGACTGCCAAACATGTTAACACAATTCCTTACAAGAGCTGTAAGTGCCTTAGGTTTCCTACCCATATCACCTTTAAGATCACCCTTGCCAAATTGATCAACATCAGTTGGCGTCAGTAACATACCTAAGCTGTCGATAACAAACAATACTTTAGGTTTGTCTTCTCCTTCAAGATTTTTGTAGTCGTCAATAAAGACTGAGATAGTTTTAGCTACATCATCAATCATACTCATATTAAGTTTTAGTAGCTTTTTTTCGCTAGTGTCAACGTTTAAATTCCTAAGCCAGTCTTCGTCAAGTGCGTTCTCACTGTCAATTAGCACGACAAAAATGTCTTGGTCTTGTGCTGCTTTTATAATGTTACCTGCACAGATATAACTTTTACCTGCACCAGATTCACCTGCAAATACACTAACTTTACCTAGTGGGATGCCTTTGTGAAAATCACCTGAAATGAGATAGTTTAGAGCATAGTTGCCAGTTGATATCCAATCAGTTGGATCATTAAAACCAGCACTCATGCCAGTAATAGATTTTGTTAATTGTGTTCTAAATTTACTTGGATCAAATGCTTTTGCCATAATTGTGCCTTAAAAAGTCAGAATGCAAGGAACATAATGTTCCTTGCTAGTATGTGTTAGTCTGCTTGTCTTGCTCGGATCATTGCAAGGATGTCTTTTGCGTTATCCCCGCCTGCTGAAGTTTCTGCTACTACAGGCTCGCTTACTGTAACAGTTTCTTCTTTTGTTTCAACTACAGTAGTCGTAGTAGATGTGTTGCTAGTATTAGGATCGCCAGTCATTGCTGACATTCCTGCTGGTCGGAAGTATTGACTCCATCGTTCGCTGTCATACGCCTCTCCGTCAACACTTGCTTCAAACATCTGTTGCATGATTTTAATCTCAACATCAGTTGGCTTCTTAGGAAGGAAATCATTTAAACTAAATAGTCCAAATGAATTAATTGCATGCATTTCTTTGTCGTTTAGTGGACGCTCTCTACGTGCCCAATTACTTGTTGAATAATCAGCGAATCCACCTTTAGACGTTTTATTAAGTCGAAAGTCAAGACCACTTGTGTAATCAGTTGGCAATTCTTCCATATCTGGATCCATTAATGCTTGCTTAATAATCTGGAAAATTTGAGGACCAATAATAAATCTGCGGATTGGATTTTCTGGTACAGTTTCTTCTTTCAACGGATCATCGTTCACAAAGCCTTGAAAAAGATATGAACGCTTTTTCCAATACTTGCGACCCATTTCTTCTAGGCTTGGGTCTTTAAACCAGCCACGTACCTCATTAAGGATAGCACAGCTCTCGCCATACATTTCCATACAAGGAATTTGCACCTGTACTGGTTTACTGTCGGTTTCTCCTTTTACACCTGCAAAAGGAAGTTTGATCATTAGTCGCTCTCGCCAGAAAAAAGTATTGTTGTTGTCGCCGTCTGGAAGGAACCTAAGAGTAGCAGTACTACCTTCTGCCATATTCCAGAAAGGATAGATACCGTTATCACCACCGGTTGTGTTTCCACCTTGTTTTGATTCTTGTTCTTTGAGTTTTGCTCGAATTTCTGCTAAAGTTGCCATAATATGCCTTTCTATAAATTGTTAAATGTGCCTTAGCTGTTGCCTTTAATGTGTAGCACAAACATATATGCTACACGAGTATTTATCAATTGTCAACTGATTTTTATAAGTTTTCCGGTGTCAAATGGAATATCTTTCTCGATCCAATCAACAGTCATATTATAAACAATATTGTGATTTTCTTCTCTCATATGATTTACTTTATTGTGATCAATTTGTTTTTGATCATGATAAAAAATAGGCATGCCTTTTCCAATTGTAAATTTTTCATCATTATTAATAGTAAACTGGTCGTTTAGTAAAGTCGGTTTACGAAATACCGGTATAACCAATATTTTTTTAAATAGTTTACTCATTTCTTTTAACAATGCATAATTTCCTAAATGTGACATATATATACTTTGTTCGTTAAAAAAATAATAATATTTAAAAAAAAATGTTAATAAAAATGAATGCTGCTTATGTCGTTTTGTTTGCGGTATCGTGACTGATTCTGATGGATCTTTTAAAAATTTAAAATTTAATCTACTCATTTTAGACATATAAATTATCATAACAATATTTTTTATATGTTCAATATCATGCTTGTGCAATAATAGATATAATGTTTTTAGCATATAATCAGGTCCTGTTCCACCAAGTGCATGATTAGATACATTATACTTTTTTGATAGCATACTAGGCCAAGTAGTTCCGTCGCCATCACATGCCTGTGCATAGCTATCGCCTAGTATCCAGACTTTTTGCATGATCTAACTCTTGTTAAATGTCGATAGTTAAATTACTGTTTTGATTGATTATTTGTGATCATCTGTGCAGTGTGTATGCCAGTATGATCCACCATGCTGATCGTCATGATCATGATGTTGCCATGAGTTACATGCATAGTGATCATGCATGCGTGTCATGTGATGTTCTCTGTGCGGGTTTGTACATGCTGCAGTTAGTAGTAGGACAGCGCCTACAATAAAAAATAATTTCATAAAACTCCTATTTACATATTTTTTTATAATTTGGATTTTTTTTATTATTTGGATTTGCACACCAATTTGCATTATCTGCACTTTGCTGTTTTGTTTGCGATTGGCTTTGAGTGCGATTATCTTTACTTTTACCTTTAAACATTTTGCTTGCTCCGCTCAGTACATCATCTACAGCACTTAGTGGGTTGTCTAAATCAAAAAGCTCATTTATTTTCATTTTACGCCTGCTAATCTCAAAATATCCATGCTATCATCAATGTACTTATCTTTAATTTTTCCAAGCTCTTCTTGACTGGCTCCATCTCTTCCAGCTTGTGCGAGTGCAGCCATGCCATCTTTACCATATTTCTTTTTACCTAAGTAATATTGTAATCCTGATTCTTCAACATCGTCTTCGTAAGTTTTTGTAAATTGCGGATCAACTTCATGTACTTTATTGCCATACATCATTTTCAGTTTATGGAAACGAGAATTGGGCAATACCATAACTTCAGAATTTTCATCTGCGACCTCTATATAACCAGCAAATCTCCTATCATTTTGGATGTCGTAATAATCTTCCATGTTAGGAACTACAAAATACCTTCTATCACTTTTTGGTTTAGGATCAATTAAATCTTCTTCAACATTTTCAGATGCTTGTCTATTAAGAGTTTCTGCTGTTCCTTCTGCTTCATGCTGATTGTATGCTTTGTGTACAACTTGCTTAGTTTTAGTATCAAATACTTTCCATTCTCCGTTAGCTGATTGTACAGCCTTAAATCGCATAGGCGTTTCGCTGAGTATACCGTCTGCATCAGTATCATAACCATTATATTCACGGAATTTTTGATTAATAGCTTCAATAAACTGCTTTGCAGGATTGATTAAACTTTCTCCATAATCTTTTTCCACCGCAGTTAAAACAGCAGTTTCTCCTTTAGGAAATTGACCTGTTTCTCTGTCATACATGCTTAAGATAAATTCAGTTACTGGTACACTTTGTTTAGGTTTTAGATCATCTTCTGATAGTGCGTTATCTACCATATCATCTGCCCATTCTGCAAATTCATTAAACGCATCTTCTTCTTTTTCGGCTTCCTCAATGTCTTCATCGCCGTCTACCTCGTCAATAATGTTATCAGGAGTAATTTTCGCAGCCTGTTTCTCACTTATTAACTTATAGATATAAGGAAATACTTCTTGTAATTCTTCGTTAAATTGTTTGATAGTTAATTGATCAATCCAATTTTCTGCAACATCTTGTGGAACTTCTTGTAGATCTTCATTGCTGAAATTTTCTACCATTTCTTTATATCTACTTTCTTTTTGGATGCTTTCAATAGTTTTCTTTACAGTTGCAATTCGCTCGCTAACGATGTCTGCATATTCAGATAATCCTTCTGCCATTACACTTGATCTGTTGACATAATTTTTAAATTTCTTAAGTTTACCTAATTCTTCGCTTAGACTTATAATATGCTTACCAAAGTCATCATGCATTACACCGCCTTCGGAGATATGTCTTGCCATTGCTCGTGCGCCATTTAAATGCTTCATTGGATATTTAAATCTTTCACCCTCTGCATTTTCTACATAGATATTTTCAATATGTTGTGTTCGACCACTTGCTAGATTATTATTCACTGGTTGCGAATGCTTAATGCTTAATCTAGCAGCGCCTATATCTTGATAACTAGTTTTGCTAGTTCCATAAAGTCGTGATTCTGTCATTGCTCCTTCTCCGGCTTTTTTAGCTAAAAATTGATAATCTCTTCTGTTTAGATTACTTTTAGTTATGTCTCTTACATCAAAAGTCAATAATCTCTTTTTTGAAAAGTTTCTTAATTCTCTTAAAAATGCATACCAATTTTTCTTTGTAGTACTATCTTGATTTTCTACAAAATTTTGTGCGTACATTATATTCAAACTTTTTTCATCAAGAGCTATGCTTACTTTGCCCAAACTATCGCCATTTTCTGTAAAATCAAAATCAAAAAATCTTGCTTCTTTTGGTTCGTTAGTTACATTTCCTTCTTTGTCGCCTAAGGTCACGCTAGGAAATTTTCCTCTAACTTTGTTAAATAGCTCTTCGCCTATAAAATTAATATTCTTTTCCATAATTGTATTTATCAATAATTGGTGCTTACAAAGATTGGCATTGGTGCTTGATAATCTTCTTCTTCGTCCATGCTTTTAAACGAATTATATATTCTTGGATCCCAATCTCGCAACACACTAATAATTCGCAAACATAATAAAAGAGCACTCACTAAATCATCACTTTCCTCTAATTTTGCCCTATACGTAGTTCCAACAGCAACAAAGTTTTTTAATTCGCTAATCAAAGGAGCACTTGTAATTTCTAATTTGTTATTTTCAATCATTACTTTTAATTTACTGCATGCTGTTAATTTACTGCTATGTGTTGTATTAAAGCCTTTCCTAAACTTACGTACATGACCTTTACGCATTGGCTCGCTTAAAAATAGTCCAGGTATGTTTTCTTCACCAAAATCGTTTATAACTAATAAAGCAGCTTCGCCGATTGCATTATTTTCTACACTCCAGTATATACTAGTAGGATTATTTAACCTTGCAGCAATGTAATCACATATATCTTTTAGAACTCTAATTTGTCCAGGTATTGCAGTTGTATTATGTCTCCATTCGCCTACTTGTTTATATGTAGGTAATTCTATAATTTGGATAGCAGAATAATCACCACCTGTCCCCATGCTCGGGTCTAAACCTACTACATATGTTGCATCAGGTTTTATTTTATCATACCAACGTGTTTGACCCATATTGACTACTACATTTTTTGGTTCCAATGTAGCAAGAGTCATACTATTAATTAATGTCTCATCATAAACTAAAAATTCACATTGATATTCTCTGCGGAAACGTTCTTCGCCAATGCGCCCCATTTCAGCTTCACGCCATTCGTCATCTCTATCAGGATGCTCATCCCACTGGACTGTGAAACTATGGAATCCATTTATACCTAGCTCTTGTTCATTTCCATGATCGTCAAATTTTTGTTCTGCTTGCTTCCAAATGGTAGCAAATGTGTCTTCATCCGAATTTGGTGTGCTGGTTATAATTGCACGACCCCCAGTTGCTAAAGTAGGAGATATACTTGTCCAAAATTCTTCAGCAATATTTGGTGCAACAAATGCAAATTCATCACAGTAAAGTAATGAAATACTCATACCTCTACCAGTATTATCAGTAGTTGTTGCACTTACTATACGCGACCCATTTTCAAACTCTATACTTCCTTTATTATAACTTACTACACCTGCACGTATATGATCCGGACAACATTCATATACATAGCGGACTCTTTGCATAATCTCTTGAGCGCCAGTGTATTTGTGAGCAGCAATTAATATTGTTTGATCGGGATTAAACATAGCAAACCATGTTAAATAAATTGCTGCACAGGTAGTTTTACCTGTTTGCCTGGGCAACATATTAATATTAAATCTATAGTTATGATATGTATGAAATAATCGAATTTGGTACCCAAAAGGATCGAACTGTAATTTTCCTTTAACAGGATGTTGAATATACGCAAAATTTTTTGAAAAGTACAAATATCCATCTTGAGGATCCATGCATTTCATAAGATCCTCAATTTGTTCGTTTGTAAAAGTTTCTGTTTGATTAGCCTTTTTGGTTATTACGCCATCAAGTGATTTACTCATTATAACTTTTTATTGATAACCATTTTAAAATAATTATTTAATTCACCTGAAGGGATTCCTTTGGATCTAAAGAATCTAATTACTTTCTCTGGTGGTCTTCCTGGATAAGCTCTAGCAGCCAAATCTAACGTTACAGGATTCATAGCAGTCTTGATTGCTTGTGCTTTACCTGGATTTGCTGCAGTACCAGGTGCTTTTGCCATTCCTGGATTTGCTGCAGTACCAGGTGCTTTTGCCATTCCTGGATTTGCTGCAGTACCAGGTGCTTTTGCAGTACCTAAGCTCATAGGCTTTTTATTTTTAAATTTATCATATTGTGGATGATTTTTACCAGCTCTGCCAGTTCCAGAGAGTCGTGCTAACCTATCTTTAATTGCCTGTGCTTGTTCGTCGCTCATGTTACCAGTGGTTGCCTCTTTGGTATTCATATACTTTGATAATTCATCATGTGCAGCATCTGATCGTGATCTATTTCTTTTTGGAAATTTTTTCCGCATTTCTCTTTCTTGGCGTTCTAAATCTGTTTCCATATCATCACTATCTATAGCTCGATCTAATTCTGCAAATGGATCGTTCTCAGTTAGTTTTTGATACATTTCTTTCAGTTGGCCACGTAAATGATTTTTTAATCTTGATTCATATGCAACTGCAGGATCTTTTACTCGCTGTGCAGCACGTTCTTTCTTGCGATTTAAGCCGCCAGATAAATCTTGGAGCATATAAGAATCATCTTGATATTCTTCATCTGGTGAGTTGACATATTCTTCTTCAACTGCTTCTCCGCAAGGAGAATCCATACTATGAGCAGCAGCACAAGCTGGACACATATGTGGTTCTTCCATACCCATTGGTTGATTAATATCTGTGTCGGTTACTACATGGGCAGTGTCCATTCCTGCGTTTTTTAGGATTGCCATTAATTCTAAGACTTCGCTGCTGGTGTTTCCAGTCATTGATATATTCATACTTGCTTCTTTTAACATTGTTTTTCCTCTTAATAAAACTCTTTCAATAAACCTGCGTTCTTTAATAATCTTGTAAAATCAGTGCTGTCATTTTTTTGGTTTTTGTTGTTTTCTTCCTTTGTGTCACTAGCTTTTGGATATACACTGGGCGTTTTTTCCATGCTGTTTGCGGCTTTCTCCGCACTTTCTTTGTTTGGGTAAATACTTGATTTGTAAAAAGGATTTTCTCTATCTTTTATTACATGGTCATTAGAGGTTTTCTGATATTGTCCGGTATAAGGAACTGCTATAAATCTTCTACCTTGATCGCTTGTTGATCCTTTACCTTGATCGCTATAATCAGGTCCTTGACGTGTAGGAGTTTGAGCATTAGATTTGCCAGGTCTTTCATTTGCGTCTGCTCCTGGATCTTTACGTTGCCATCCTGTAGGTCCTAATTGCCAATTTTGTAAAAACGCTTGTGCTTTTTCTTGTGAAGAGAACTCTTCTTGTGATGCTCGTTTTTGTTTTCCTGTTTTTGGATCAGTTTTCATAATCACAAACGAGGTTTTTCCCGTAAATGGATGTTTTTGTTGTTTTATCGATGTTTGGATTGGTTCAGCTGCCAGTTTTTGTGCAGGCTGTTCTGCAGGTGGTTTTACTGCTTGTCCAGGCACTATAGGTGGATAACCTATACTGTTCATCCATGAAATAGTTTCATTGTATAATCCTGGATTACCGCGTTTATCAATTATTTTTACTTTTTCAGATGGTGCAACTTCTGCTGAGTCTTTATCGATAGAAGCTTTAGAATATATTTTACCATCTTTTACTTGCCTATCGATAGTTGACCGACCTGATCCCCATGTTGCTAAATTAATTTTCTTAGCTATAGCAGAATTTTCTGATGCAGGAACTAGTATATATCTTTTATCAGCAGAAACTTGTATCTGCATTTGCCCTTGTATACTTTGATCAGGCTTAATTGTTGGTTCTACAGTCGTTGGTTCGGCAGGTTTTACTTTATCTGGGTCTTCAAGGTATCCTGCTCGGATCAATTTAGCTTTACCTTGTTTTTCAAAATACGTTTTTTCCGATCTTAGTAAATTTGCCATGTATGGAAAATCTTCAAGATATGGCAAATTCTTTTCACCAGTTAAAAATGGAAATATCTTTTGAACAAATGTATGATACTCTTCTACGTCTTCTGCTTCTGTTAAAACACCTGATAAACTCAAAAGTCTATTTACAGATTCATTTTTATTTGCATGATTTTTTAATAATTCAAAAACCCTAAAGAAGCCCTGAGTCCCCCTTTTTTGTGAAAAGTCTATAATTTCTTTTAAATTATCTCCTCCAAGAAAAGGAAGTTTTCCACCGGTTTTTGCTTCAAAATACATATTGAGAGCGTCAGTTGTTGTACCACCTTTTGATGTTAAACCTAAATGTGCCATTATCTTGTTAAGTTCTTTTGACGCCTTGCTACCTGGTACTATGTTGTCTAAATCGGGTTTTGGTTGCTGTGCTAAAGATGCTAGGTCTGGATTTGGTCGGGGCCTATTCCATTCTGAATCTGCCGGATCTTGCTCTACTCCAATTCCCATTGCTTTGAATGCTCTGTCATATCTTTCATCTGTAACTGGTTCATATTGTTTGTACCAAGTTGTGCTTGAATCATCTTTTTCTGCTTCAAACTTATTATGACCATTTTTACCTGGTATAATTAAAAATACTTTACCTTTTACTGAAAAATCTAAAATAGCCTTGTGTTTATTTTTTGGATTATCTTTGTGCCACGCTTCAGCAGGTCTAAATTTTTGTTTTGTAAAAGCACCAAAACCTTCCTCTCCAAACTGAGATACATTTCCTTTTTTAACAATGTAAGGCTGCGGGAATCCTTCTTTTTTAACTCTATCAGTAGTGCCTAATTTTTCTCCGCTACCTTGCCCGCTGACTGCTTGCATATCAACGCCAAATTTTTCTGCAAGTTCTGGCGGTAATAGGCCTTTGTTAAATTGAGCTTGTGCTATATCTTTATGTTTCTCTGGATTTGCATCTTGGGTAGTGTGCATTCCTTGCGGTGCAATTTCTTCATTTGATTTAGAAAAATCATTTTCTTGGGTAGCAGCAAAAGAAACTTGCTGATTTTGAAACATACCTTCTTCAAAATGTATAAGGCCTCTAAGACCTAACGCTTTCGCTACCATGCCATAAAATTGACCCAATTTACGCATGTCAGTGTAAAATTTACCTGGCACATCTATTTCTGTTGCTTGCTCTATAGCTTTCTTAAAATTATCAAGAGAAGGATTACCTTTGAAATCTTGAATAATTTCAGTAAATGCTCCGTACTCTTTCCTTCTCTCTGCATCAATTTTATCTCTACCAAAATCTCTGTTATCATCGTAAGGACCACTTTTTATACCAGCAACTTTGACTTTACGATCAAACTTTTCTTTAGCATCCACCTGACGCATAAATGCATCTTGTGCTTCTTTAGGAAGTGTTTTCGCATACTTACTCATTGTGAACCAATATTTGTCCCACAGTTTTTGCAAATCTTCTTCTTCTCTATCAGCTTCTAAAAGATAAAATAAATCTTTAATGCTTTGCTGTGATTCGGTTTTTTTAAAACTTTTCATATATTTGAAGAAGATTTTATCAAGTATTTTTTGTCCTCTTTTGAGCCACTCTTTGTAATTATCAGCAGTAGGAACTTCAACTTTTTTACCATCCCAAGATATTTTAGCTACTGGTATTTTTCCTTTCTTGCTACTTGGATCTAATTTATCATACCAATTTGAACTTTTCTTGTCTTTTTTAGAAGTAACTTGTCCAGTTGCTGTAGTTAATTCGTCTGCTCCTGCTGTATCAGTGCCTTGCATTTTACCCATGCCGCTAAAATAATCTTGTTTACCGTGATTTTTATAATCTGGAGCTGATGATTTATCATCTTTTTCTGGTTCTTTTTCTGGCTCAATTTCTTTAAACTTATCGTTCCATTTAAATTTATATTTTTTTGCAATTTTTTGATCTAAGAATCCAAGTTTATTTTGTTTACGTGCAGATGTAAGATCACCATGATCAAGCTCTTTATAATTACCTTTTTTATCTAATTCTGCACTTATTGTAGTTCCATCTGGTGCAGTGTATGCACGTAGTCCAAGAGCAATCGCAAGCGACCCGTAAAATTTGTTTTTCACGTAGTCGTCATTTACATCTTCAAACCATCCCGCATGCTGATCAATTAAGCGATCCAACTCATATGCAAGCTTGTCCGGAGTAAATCTTTCCTTATATCTTTTAAGCTTGTATATAGCTTTTTCTATATCTTGATCAATCTTAGATGTATCTCCTTTTTTCCTGATAGAATATTCATCTAATTTATCTAAAATATCTCTCACGCCTTTTCCTTATAAATTCCCTTTGCTGGATCAAACTTGTTTTCTTTTTTTGCAGTTTCTAATTCCTTTAGTAAATCCATCACACGTTTATCACCAACTTGATCCTGTGCAGATTCTCCACCTAATTCTTCAGTAGTTAATAATGCGTTGTATTCTTTTTCTTCTTTTTGTTCTTGATATTTTTCTGATTCTTCATTTTCTCCTCTAACAATAAGATGGCTAGCAGGATAATCTGTATTCAGAGTTAAATAACTTTCAAGAATATGACTTGTAGTAGGGTAACTTACTTCGGCATCAAAAGTTGTAACTTCACAGTTAGTTAGTTGTGGGAAATCTAATGGTCTTTCAGTGATAGGAGTTGTTTTGCCTTTAGAAAAGCTAACAACTTCGTACTTGTTAAGAGCGGTTTCTAATTTGTCAACAAAACCTTCTGGTAATTCTCCAGCAGCTCTAATTTTAAATTTATATGTTTTTTTTGATTCGGTTAAAAATTCTTTTAGTGATTTCATTGCAATAATCCTAGTTTTATCTATTTATCCATATTTTTTAGTTTTTCTAGGAGACTGTTACGATCCGTAACAAGATATCCCTCTCCTTGTACGACGTTTTGTTCTGGATTAGCTTCTTTATCTAGCTTCTCTTTCTTAAGTTGTAATTCAACCATCTTTAATTTTTTATCTAGTTTTGCAACTTTACTATCAAGATTAGTTTTAAGCATTGTGCCTGCTACTTCAAATATCCTTCCGCTGTATCTTGCTTCCACATTCATACCTAGATCCATTAAATCTTCATATGCGGCCATAGCTTTTTCAGAAACTTCATCTAATTCGGTGTCACCTAAATCTCCAAGTCCATTTACTTGTGGCAATGCTGCTGAAATTTTATCTAATTCTTCTAATTGAGCAAACGCTTCTTTTTTATCAATAGTAATCGGCTGTTTCTTAGTCTTAGTTTCTTTTTGAATAATTTCTTTTGATTCAGGTAAGTTTAAAAGTTCTTCTAATTTTTTGGTCATGACAAATTCTCTAATAAACACTATTTATTTTTACTTACCTCTACCGTAATGAAAAATGTCAGTTTCTGTAATTATCCGAAAAATTATACCTTGTTGTTTGCACCATGCTCTTGCTGCTGTCCATTTCGCTTGGTTTAAAATATACTGGGCTTGATTGTTTTTGTTCCTACCAATTTTTTCTTTTAAGGTTTGATTTGCAGGCTTCACTTCTATGAGTTCAGTTCTAATTTTGCCAGTTTTATCGCTGAATTGAATTAAAAAATCAGGAACATAAATTGTTCTTTTACCAGTTAATGGATTGATGTAGGGAATTTTTATGCCTTCTGATACCCATTGTGTGATGCTCGGATGCTCGTCACAGAAGCGCATCATAGTAAATTCCCAGCTACTCCTATACAAAGGTGTACTACCACCTATGTATTTTTCTGGATTTTTACAACGAAATCTACCTTGTGCAAAACGTGCCATTAGCCTATTTTAATTTTTCTTCTAGGATACGCTTGTCCAGTAGCTGGTCTACTTCCAAATTTTTCAGTTCTACTAGAGCGAATGGTATGTCCTCTTCCTACCCTAACTTCATCTGGCAAGAAAACTCTTTTAGCTGGAGTTCCTGCTTGAGCAGGAAAATTTTGCCCGCCATTGGTATTAGAACCAATAAAACAATCATAATGATTTGTTGATCTACTCGAGTAAAACCTATTAGATGAAAAGGAATCTGTAGCTGCAGGTGTAGCACTGAAATCAACAATTTCTACACCACTTATTACATCTTTAGCATTATCTAACAGATAAGTTTTCAATTCCGATATTGTCGGCCAATCTAAATTTTTGTGTAACCACCATTCTAAAACAACAGCAGCAACTCCAGCAACGTTTGGAGCAGCACAACTAGTGCCAGAAAAATAACCCCAGTACCAACCATTAGAATCAGCGCCTCCGCTAACATATGCAGTGTATGTACTGTATCCAAAACCAGATATATCTGCACTTGGCCCTCTACTAGAATATGGATCCATAAAAGGATTCGCATCGCTTTGTTGGCAAGCAGATACGAATAAAGCATTATCTCCACCATTTGTATAATGGATTAATGGATAATACATACCTGTTCCAGCAACAACAGTTAACGATCCGCTAACACCCCCGCCACTAAACAAATTAAACCTATCATGGTTTGCATCAACTTGGAGGTCTGTGTTATATAAATAATGCCCTGGTTTACTTGAAATATCTGAACTATTTCCCATAGATTTAAAGAAATAACAATTATTATTTGCCATGCTCTGACATATAGTGTCAAACCCAGTATATCGTAAACCAGTTCCACAAGGTATAATCCACTCAGTATTACCTGAGTCAGAAAGAGATAAAGTTCTAGGATAGATATGGTTGTCGGTAAATGAGCTAAGATCGGTACCCCAACTTGTTCCAGGACGAGTAATAGTTACAGTTTGTCCTTGTGCGTCAAATGTATTAATTTGATTTATTTGATCTGGTCTTATAGCATAATCAAAACCGTCAGCGCCAACATACCCCCATGATCCTGTAACAACAGTTGCATTTCTTTTTCCTGTTACAGGATTAATTGGTTTTTGGTTGTGCCAGGCAATTATAGCATTTGCCACTCCGGAAAAAGTTCCGCCACTTCCTGATAGGTATATAACCCTTAATGTGGAATTTTTTGGCCATCCACAGTACGAACCTCCTGCTGCACTCAAAACACCAATTGCATGATTACTAAAATAGTAACCGTTTGTAATTTGACTATTTGCGCCATCTTGTACTCCATCATAATCGCCCCAATCTTCTGGTATAAATCTTCTATTACCTTGATCATCTAGAAAATCAGGATGATCAATCATATAATTATAAAATGAACTCGGTGTACCAGCCTCCATCGCAACAATATCTATGTAGTCTCCCTTAAAGGTTTGTGTAATTTTTTGGTTTGAAACTACAGTATCTTCGCCATCTTCTGTAAAATATCCTGCAGAAGATGCATTTTCGTCTCCTGTATTACTTGCTAGGGCGAACATCACAGGAGAGAAATCAGTTCCATCTAATGTGTTATTCATGCTTTCTCTTGTTCGAAAAGCTGTACTTCTTTGTTCAAAACGTAAACTGTCAGGCTCAACTTCTCTTTCTATGTAAATTTGTTTAACGTATTTACTCTGCTCAAGGGCAACTTTTTCTTCTTCAGTTAATTCTAACTCGACTATTCCATTTATATTATGTAAATGATTTACGCACGAACAGTCCTTTGCATGTCCTTCATCAAGGAAAATGTGTTGATCACAATCTTCCGTCATTTCAACTATATATTTTTGTTTCATCATTAACCTTCAACTTTTAAAGCAGTAATATCAATAGTTATTGTACCTGTTACAGTTGATAAATTTGTTACTGTTACGGGTACAACTGATTCACTATTACCTATGTAACCTACTAATGCAGGAGCTAGATTATATGTCGATGCCCCACCTGAAATAAATTCTGCAATTACACCTGCACCGTCTGCTGGATCAACTCCTTGGGCTCTTCCTGAATCTGCAGTTTGCGATACAGTATCGGTATAAATCCTTACCCAGGCTGCCGTGTCGGTTTCTACTGTGAACAAATAATAAGACAACCCAATTGTGGTAAATGTTATATTGTCACTTGCATTTTGAGCAATGCTTCCTGTAGTTTTTGATTCAGTTATCCTAACCGGCTCATTCATTAATGCGTTCCATGCACCACCATGAGAAAAATACATTTTTTCATCGGCATGACTATGGGCTATCGCACCATGATTAGCAGCGCCAGCAGTAGGAAATGCATTTTGATCTGCAAAGTAAAAAGGTATTATGCTGCCTACTGACGGTGCTGTAATAACACCAGTGTCATCAATTGTAACTAATGAATTTTGCAATGTATCCCCAGTTGTGCCATCAAATCTAATAATTGCATTATCTGTAGAGCTTGCTGCTTTTGATACATCTCCAGTTGCTGTTGATGATATTACACCATCAACGTCGATTGTAATAGTTGTACCGTCAATTTTCACACCACCTAAATCGGTAGTTGTTGCTGTAGGTAATGTATAATCAGCACTTATTATTCCGTTACCATCTATTGTAATAGTTGTACCATCAACTTTGACTCCACCTAAGTCTGTTGTTGATGCTGTAGGTAATGAATATGCTTGAGCGCTAGATGACCAACTCGTTCCGTCCCAAGTCCAAGTTGTTGTGCCTACTGTATAATTATCATTTACATTTGGTGAATCTGGAAAATTAATTGCCATTTATTTGTCCTTCTAGTTCTTTAATTTTATTATGTAATTCTTGTAATGCAGAAATTAATGCTGGGATCAATTGTGTCTGGTCTAAACCGTGATATGGTCCTCTATCATCATGTAGTAACCAAGAATTGTAAGTTGATCCTTCTAATGCTTCCGCAACTTGCTGAGCAATCAACCCTGTTTGTCTTTTTCCTCCTTTTTGCGGAACATCCTGATTCCAAGTAAAATCAACTACTTTTAATTTTTGTATAAATTCTAATCCTTCATAATAATCTGTAATATTATGCTTTAATCTTTCATCAGATTGGGTAGATACGTATTGATCTCTAATTTTATATTCAGCACTGCCTAAATCCCATGTGGCATTTGTTGTAGGTATGTAATGACCGGTAACTCCGACGAAATCTGCGTTAGAACCTGTAGCGTCTATATGAAGAGTATTTGTATAAGTTGTCAACCCGTTTGTGAGAGTAAGATCTCCTATAGAAATAGAACTGTTATTTGAAGATATACCTACTGCTGTAATTTCTCCTGATGTTGCTGTAATTGTAGAGTTATCTACAGTTACTCCGCCTAATGTAGTTGGAGAAGCTGTAGGTAATGAATAACCTGCTGCAGGTGTTGCGTCTACCCATTGGAAGCCATTGCCGTCATTGTAATAAATTTTTAATACACCTTCATCTGATTTCCACCATAGGTCTCCAATGGCTGGAGAAAAAGGCACTGTATCTGATATAGATACTGCAGGCGCTGCTGTTAAATATCCAGCACTTGCGTGGTTGCCCCAGCCGTAAGCAGTATCCCAGTTTGAAATATTTTGACTAGTAATAGATCCTGCTGGTTCACTTGCTGCTAAATATCCAGCACTTGCGTGGTTGCCCCAGCCGTAAGCAGTGTTCCAATTGGTTATTTCTGTATTGCCTATCCCTGCAGCAGGACTAGCTGTAAAAACAGGGTCTATTTCAGTAAATGGAGTAGCAGCCGCAACCCATGCCTGGCCATTCCATCTTATTACATCATTAAGCTCAATGCCATCTGTAAAATCTACATCCTGTAGATCGTTTATAGATAGATTATTTATTGTTGTAAGATACCCTGCGTTTGCGTGATTGCCCCAATTATATGCCTGGCCCCAATTTGTTATGTTTTGTTGAGAAATTGAGCTAGCAACACTTGCTGTGAATACTGGATCTGTTTCTTCATAAAATGTTAAATAACCAGCAAGTGCATGATTACCCCAGTTAAAGGCTGTATTCCAATTTGGTATATTTCCCTCTAAAACACCTATCTTATCATTGAGTGTAGTAAAATTACCATCTAATTCTTCATATGTAAGTGCTTCGCCTTTTGATATTCTTAATACTAAAGTCATTATATTACGTATCCTATTTCTACATATCCTGCTTCCAGATAATCCGTGGTATCTACTTCTGCGTCTATTACTTGAATCCTTTGATTACCGTCTATAATCACTGGATCTGCAATACCTCTAACCTCATATAAGGAAAGATTAGGGGCTGTTTTATAACCTAATTGCGATGTTTGATCTCTACTTGCGTTTAAAACTTTTGTTACAACTTGATTTAAATTCGGAAAATCAAGTTTGCCTAGTGTATCAATAACTGTAAAAATTTTTATATTCTCTGCCTTTGCTTGAGTTAATAATACTTGGCTAATAGTTCTTGCTGAAACAACGCTGAAATCTCTACTTCGAAAAAAACCAATTAAGGCATCATATTCGCTTGCGGCAAATTCTACTCTTTTTTGAAAATAAGTATCAAAAAATTGAACAACTTTTTGCTCTGACTTTAAAGTTTTACTCGGTAAATCTGACATAATTTCTCTTATTTAGGTATTTGTGTATTTTGTAAACCGCTTACTTGATTATCATAAAAAGTTTCATTCGCTCCAGATATTATGTTACCTATATCTTCTTTTACACCTTCTACGCTAAGATTACGAATATTATTTACTAAATTTGCTCCGGCTAATACTGCTGCCAACGGACTACTAAAACCTTTACCGGTAGCAGTGTAATCAAATAGATCTACTCCTCCTGATAGAATAGCTCCTAAAGAAACTGAACCACCACCTACTAGTGTGTTTGGACTAGCTGTAGCATCATAGTGTGCAAGATTTCCAAATCCTACTGGTTCTCCTGCTCCATCCGAATCTACAGCTCCTCTATCAATCCAAACTGTTTCATATGCAACAGTCATCGTATTTTCATTTGTTGTGCTACCAGTTGCCGAATCAATAGTACCATGCGACCAATCTGTAATTATAGGATTAACTAAAGAATAGGTAGTAAAAGTATGCCTAGTCATTTGACTTAGTTCTATACTGGTTATGAAAGGATCTGTAACTCCTCTATGGAGGCCAAAACCATATGTATTTCGTTTTTCGTTCTTATATGAGCTATCACCGCTGTCAATATTATTTGCAGTAAATAATTTATTATAGGCTATAGGGTTTGCTCCATAATTTCCATCTAAATAATAATATCTATAGTATGCTTCTAACATGCCAGTAATTATACCTAAATTGTCGTCATGGAAATTTATAGTAACTGGATTATAAGTAAGTCCTGTTTGTATTTGTTTTGTTCTATTGTATTTTTTTTTAGCTTGTACATTCGCTGTAAAAGTTGGCAATGCTGCGTCTTTTACTAGTAATCCTGCTTCTAGTTTGTGTTTTTGTTCCCATGTTGATAAGGTTTTTTGCATCGCAGGAGAAAACTTAAATGCAACATGGTATAAAAATTTAACCTTAGGAGCAAGGCGAAACGAATTTTTTACAAATGTCCTACTTGCATGTCGTGCGTCACCTAAGTTTCCTTTCGGATTTAACGCTCCGCCAAGAAGGTTATCAAAAAACCCTTCAAACATATTTTTCCAATTTTCTAATAAGATAAGATAAGGGTGGATTTAATCCACCCTTATATATTTTTATAAACCGCCACCAGTTGCAAGTGTGCTAACTGTTCTACCAATGTCAGTTCCAATACCAGTTCCTTGCGGGGATTGTATTGCATTATCGTATCTAACATTAAGTGTAATGGTTACTGGTGCAGATTCTGCATAATTTAATGAATTGTAATTTGCACTTTCTAAGTAGCATCCATACAATTCGAATGTTTCTAATATGCCTGGCTGATTAGCTCCGTTACCACCGTCTAATATTTCTATTTTTGTAGTAAACTTGTAATCTAAGCCAGATGCTGCACTTGATTGCTCATAAAAATCAAACTGCTTTTGTAATTGTTCACCTACCAGCAATTGAACTTCATTATTTACATCTTCACGTAAATTTATTGTAATAGGTTCCCAATTGTGTTTGCCTGCCAAATAGACTCTAGAATTGTATACATCTAAAGTTATTTGGTCAAAAGTTAAATTAGGTCTAGTTACATCTACAACTTGTTTTGTCAATTCTGTTGTAGGAGTGCTGTTTCCAAAATTTTGGAAAGAAACTCTAAACCTATATTGTAACTTTGGCATCAGTAGCGATTGCGAACTTGGAGAATCTCCTGTTGCAAGGGGTACTGTCATTTTCGATAAAGTTGCTATAGCCATTTAAAACGCTCCTAATTTATTATTATTTATCGTATTATAAACCGGATATTTCACCTGTGTTTTTAATCCTTAATGGTATGTAAATAAATTCAATAGCTTTTACTGGCTCAATAGCTATATCTACATACAATTCGTTCCTGTCAATTCTTGCAGGTGTATTATTTGATTCGTCACAAACAACTAAGAAATCATACAATGCTCTTAACCCTACTAATTCTAATAATAAAGTTTCTGTTTGCTGTTTGATTTCATCTCTTGTGATTTTGTCATTTGGTTCAAACAAATATGGTTTTGCAAGAACTTTTAATTGGCTTCGTAAATAAATTATTAATCTAGCTACATTAATCCTATCCAAAGCACTTGCAGTAAGTTGCCGTGTTTTCTGACCAAAACAAACTAATCCTGCTCCTGTAATAAATGTAATTGGATTTACATTGTTAGAATATAATGTATCACGCAAGCCTTCGTTCAATGCAATGCTTTTAAATTCTCCTTCTTGAGTAATATATCCAGAAGCTGTTGCATTTGTTATATTACCTCTTCTTGTTCCTGCTGGAGCAAACCACGGATAAGAAACTTGATCGCTTAAAGCCATAGTTCTTAGCATCATATGACTTGCTGGTACAACTACATTATTTCCGAAATTATCACTTGAAAATCCTGAAGGATAATAAACAGCCATGTATGGATCGGTCGAAACCAAACCGTTTATATTATCTTCTACTGCGACATTTACATTTGTTGCCCAATTATTTAGAATTGTTGCATTTGCTTCTAATTTAAAGGGCGAATCGCCAACAATAAATGCAGTTAATCCTCTATCATAATTTAGAGTATTCATTTCACCTATTAATTCAGGATAACCAGGACAAGCCATTAAATTGAATATTCTAGATTCGTCATCTCTAATATCTTCATTACTGTTAACCATTGCTTGTAATGCTTGAACAATAACTTTTCTTTGAGCTTTTGAACCAAAGCTTCCAGATCCGTCATTTTGATTTCCTGATTCAGTTACCCATCTATCTGCTACGTAAGCATCCATAGATTCGTCATTGTATCTAATATTTTTCTCCGCGGTGTTAACATAATTTTTAACAAACTTCTTTACATTAAATCCACTTCGTCTTAGATTGAATAACAACATGCCTTTTGGATAAAGGGATGGATCAGGACTATCTGGATCTACGTAATCACTGTAAAGTAAATCAGCAATTTCACCTAGTTCGTCGCTGTTTGCGCCTGCAGTGTTGTATCTTACATCTGCAAACAGAACGCCATTCTCTGAAGTTTGATCACTAGTGTCAACAACAAACCATCTGCTTACTAAAGGTAAGTCTGTTCTAGCTGCATTAAATTTAAAAATTACTGGATAATTTTCAATGTCTGATGTATCAATCCATAAATCGCCTGTTACTAGAGCAGTACCGTCGCTTTGAGTCAAAGGAGTTGATGCACTAACAATTGGTCCAGCTGGATCAGTTTGAGCAGTTTCATCTACATTATAATATGGACTCGCTGTGCTACTTTGACCGCTTGTTCCATCATATAGATATCCTACAAACTCATTACCGTTATGGACTAAGATATCAACCTCATCTACAATACTATTATACCAAAGTGTGCCGTCAGCTGTTGCACCTTTTACTTCATTTTCTTGAGCAGTGTAATTTAGTACTTTCCATAAACTCGCTTGTAGTTCCAATGGAGATAAATTTCCATCAGTTCCTGCTTGATAATATAAATTAGGTGTACCTGTGTTTTCGTCTACAAAAGCAGTAAAGCCTGCTTCAGTCAACACATTATCAGTATCAATAAATCTAATCTCACCACCTAAAGCATGACTGATTACAACTTTATTTTGTGCTGTTACAGTTGCAGAAACATTTTCAACTCCTGCATCATTTATTGCGCTTGCAAGTTCTGTTGCATCAGTTGCTTGTCCTGTGTAAGTACCTGTAACTGTTGTGTATGCAGAAAACAACAATTGACTATTATCAGTTGACGCCATTTCAAATGATCTAGAGCCGGCTGATAAGCTTCCTACAATAACTTTTGTACCAACAATTGTAGTTGGTGCTATGTCATTTCTTCTATACAATTTAATTGTTGCAGTTGGTTTGGTGCCTGCTCCAGTATCAGTCATTGCAAATAGTTGACCTGTAAGAAGATTTAATCCTCCACCTGATCTATCTTCTTCGTACAATGCTTCTGCATTAGACGAATATAGGTTCACATCTTGTGATTCCCACAACTTAGTTGAATTATTCCATTTTTTTACATTAATTTTTGCACCTAAATTTGGAATAGTAGTTTTTAACCATACACTTCCTGTAGGCCTTGGCGCATCATCTACTGCTTTATATTCTGGAATATTTGTATGCTTGCTAATTTGTAATTTTGGCATATATCTAGTAGCAGTGTTTGGATTGCCTGTGTCAGCTGTGATTCCAAAAACTTCAAATGGATTAATATCCGCACTTGGGGTTTGAGTAATTGTTAAATAATCAGCTGCGGTATCATCTGTAAATTGTCCATTAGAATAAATTTCTAATTTTCCGTCTACTGCGGCTGCTGTAATGTTACCGGCTACAAATGTAGTATTAATTCTAAGTGCAATATCACTAGCTGTTTCTCCTTGATCTACAGTAATAGCTGCAGACGGGGTGCCAGAAAGGACATTTGGTCCATACTCACCAACAAACAAAGCAATAGTAAATGATGCTTGTTGCGTTCCTGCTACTGTAAATACATTAGATCCTGAAAATACTGGCCAACTTTGAGACCATGCTGCAGATCCAACCAACACCCAATTTCCGCTTGTATTTCGGTAGAAAATTCTATTAAGAGTGCTAGTTGCAACAACAGCATAACTTCCAATAGCTCCTACAGTTTTAGAAGGAATAACACCGGCATATCCGTTTACACTTAATGATCCTGTGTTAGATGTAAGTGTTTCATCTGTTATAACAATAGGCTCTTGATTTGTAAAATTTTGTCCGCCATTTATTAAAGCAGCTCCGTCCCATTCTTGGATACCCCATAATGTTGCTGCTGTGTCTAACCAATAAGTTCCGTCTGTTGGATCGGAACCGGGTGCAAACGCTTCGCCTTCTAGTTGATTTAAATCTAGATCAGCTCTTACTACATAAGCTCTATTTGCAATGCCCAAAAATGAGTATGCTGCTTGTAAACCATATTCATTTAATTCTGAACCATGGATAGGATTATTATTATTATCTGTCTTAAAAATAGGATCGCCAAAGGTATCTACTAAATCTCTTTGCGATGTCAATAAATAAGGAACTCCGGCATTTGATGCTAAAGTTCCAGAAGCTGTACCTGTACCTGCTCCATTAGGCTTATTTCCTGCTGTAGCTATAAAAATACAAGGTAGGGTACCGGGTTCTGCTGGAGTGTAAAAACTTTCGTCAACGACTTTAACTTCTACACCTGGTGATACTAGTGCCATAATCAATTCTCCTCATAAAGGCTATTATAATCTAATAGTATTTAGCGAAATATAGTAAATTTCGCTACTGTAATGTTGCAAAAAAGGGGCGAAAAAGGTTAGGTAAATAAAATTATGAGACCTCTATGCAAATGTAGCCTAAGACCTGCAGCAATTAATTACAAAAAAAACGGAAAAACTTACTATAGGAAAAAATGTGAGATTTGTTTAAGACATCGTACAACTGGTAAAGGAATACCAAAATGGAAACAAATTGGATATGAGAAAAAAATGTACTGTGAAAAGTGTTCGTACAAAAGTAAATATGCTGAACAATTTAATGTTTATCATATAGACGGCAATTTGCAAAACTGTAAAATTTCTAATTTGAAAACAATTTGTGCAAATTGTCAACGCATACTACATTTAGAAAATGCTAAATGGATACAAGGGGATTTAATACCAGATTTTTAACCAATTAAAAATCCATAACCTGTTCCACCTGGAACAGATGTTGCAACTTCTTGCTCTAATTTTTCAAGTTCTTGTGCTGCTTCGGACTTTAATGCATCTCCATTAAGTTGTCCGCCTCCTTGAGGTCCTGCTATGGTTGCAAATTTAGATCTTGCTTCACCTAACATCATCTTACTAATTGCCAAACTGTAATCTCTAATCCAGGATTTAGCAAGATAATCTGTAAGGAGTTGTTCATCTGGTCTGTAATTATGGCATTCCAGCATTAAAGTTTCTTCTGCTCTAGGTCTTTGTAAAATTGTTAATACATGCCTTGTTCTATTCCAGTTGAATTCAATGAAAGAACCAAACATACGACCTACAAGTTCTTGATATTGGCTAAAAAAATCATAAGTTGCTAAACCACCAAGATTAGAACCAGCTAATAGATATGTATTTGTATAAGCTAGATTAAAAGGTTCAAACAATGTTCCACCGTCTCCTCCACCAGTTCTTGATCCTACGCTACGCCTAAAAATCTTTTTAACCTCAATGATTTCTTTTGGTAAAGAATATTGATTTTGATCAACGATTGTTGGAAGGAAAAAATAGCTTTCTTCTGTGCTGTTATCTGATCTTTGCCTATATCTTGCTAAAGCTTTGTCTAATGCTGTTTCGTAGTGGACAGGATCTAGTTCTACATCAACCATTCCTCCGCCTAGCATATTATGGACGTAATCATAAACTTCTTGTTTGTATGTGGTAAGGTCGCTCATTTGTCATATCTCCTATTGTATTTATCGACGATAAATACAATATGCCTAGATTATCTTTATACAAACCCCATAAGGGAAATGACTTTCAATTTATAGACGCAAGAATATTCGAAATGTTCACAGTTGGTGGGACTGATATAAACATTCACAAATATCTTGGACCTAAAAATCCAACCGATGAGCAAGCAACCGCCGATCAACCTCAATATAACATAATATCAGAGACAAATATACAAGATTTATTGTTTTTAGAAAATAGAGATAGGAAATATGATCCTGATATTTACACTATTAGAGGTATCTATAACGTTCAGGATATTGATTTTAACCTTAGTCAATTTGGTTTATTTTTGAACAATGATACAATTTTCATGACTGTGCATATAAGCAGTTCTGTAAAAACTATAGGTAGAAAAATTATGAGTGGTGATGTTATTGAACTGCCACACATGAAAGATGAATATGCATTAAATGATTTTCATGTTGCTTTAAAAAGTTATTATGTTGTAGAAGAAGTTAGCAGAGCATCTGAAGGTTATAGCCCAACTTGGTATCCCCATCTATATCGATTAAAATGTAAACAAATAGTAGATAGCCAAGAATTTAAAGATATACTAGACCTTCCAATGGACGAAGAAATACCTGAAACAGGAAGTTTACGAGATTTATTATCTACTTATGAGAAAGATTTAGAAGTTAATTCAGCTATTATTGCCCAAGCAGAAGCTGACGCTAAAAAAAGTGGGTACGAAACTGGACATTTTTTTACTCTTCAAACTGGAGATGACGGCAAAGTTGAATTAGTAACTGCTGATTTAACAGAGCTAGATGCTAGTGTAGCAAATGAATTAGCTGATAGAATAATGCAAACTCCAGAACGGACTGGCTACACTGGATATTTACTAGGTGACGGTATTGCACCGAATGGAGAAATTTTTGGGCACGGCATACAGTTTCCAGAAGGTAGTGTAACTGGAGATTATTTTTTAAGGACAGATATGATTCCTAATAGATTATTTAGGTATGACGGAAGGCGATGGTTGAAAATAGAAGATGCGGTAAGAATGACACTTACAAATACAGATACTAGAAGTACACAAAAAGGTACATTTATTAATAATACCAACACTACTACTGTTGCAGGAGAATCATTCCCTGAAAGACAGAGTGTAAGTCAAGCATTAAAGGCTAAAACTGATAACGTATAAGTAGAAAATAATGCAACATTTTTATGATGGTCAAATTAGAAGGTATATAACACAAGCTGTTAGGATGCTTAGTAATTTTGTTTACAAAGATTTAGACGGCGATGAAAAGCAAATACCTGTGGTATACGGCGATTTAGCAAGACAAGTTGGATCGATTTTAAAAGATAATTCAGAGTTAAAAATTATAGGAGCACCAAAGATTTCAGTGTATATAACAGGACTAGAATTAGATAAATCTAGATTGTCTGATAGCAGTTTTGTTAGCAAAGTAAACATCAGAGAAAGAGCATATGACGAAAATAATCAAGAATATCTAAATATGCAAGGAAAAAATTATACAGTTGAAAGACTAATGCCTACACCATATACACTTGCTTTAAATGCTGATATTTGGTCTACTAACACAGATCAAAAATTACAAATTTTAGAACAGATTTTAATGTTATTTAATCCAAGCTTAGAAATCCAAACAACAGATAATTTTGTTGACTGGACGAGTTTAAGTGTAGTGAATTTAGAACAGATAACTTTCAGCAGCAGGAGTATAGGCACAAGCACAGAAACAGAAATTGACATTGCTACTTTAGGTTTTAGTACACCAATTTATATTTCACCTCCTGCAAAAGTAAAAAAATTAGGAATAATTCATACAGTTATTACAAGTATTTTTAACGAATCTTACGGAAATGTAGACTTACATCAAACAATGCCAGAACTTTTAGCATATGCAGACGGTAGATATAAATCAGATGCAATTCATAAGAGTGTAATTAATGAAGACGGTGAAGTAGTAGATGACTTTGGTCCATTAAAAGCTACAAAACCAGATACAGATGCAGTGATTGCAACAACGTTTGGAAATTATGATCTTTTTGTAATGAACAATAGAGCTCAATTGATCGACAAGAACCAAATAGGATCGGTATCTTGGTCAGAATATCTCAGAGCCTATCCAGACATTTACACTGCAGGCATATCAGAATTACGACTATATAGGAATGATTTAGATACAGATATTGTAGGTAGCATTACAATAAATCCTTTAGATGAATTTAGTTTGTCTGTAAATTGGGACACCGATACGTTACCTAGCGATACAATTTTGACAGGTCCTACTGGAGATAAAACAAAAATAGATTATATTATAGATCCTACAAAAACAAATCCAACTTCTTTAAAATTTGTTGGTTTAAGATTATTGTTATTAGACGAAGCAATCGGAAATACTGAAAATATCGACGGTGCAGATGCTTGGAAAAACAATAATGGTAGTGATTTTGTAGCAGGTGTAAATGATATAATAGAATGGGACGGTACTGCATGGAGTGTAGTTTTTGATGCTAGTGAAAACACTGCAGATATTGTTTACACAACCAATCTAAATACAGGAATACAATATAAATTTATCAATAACGAATGGATACTTTCATACGAAGGAGAATATCCATATGGAAGTTGGAGAATAAATTTCTAAGATAACTATTTTTATGAAAGAAATAGTTTGTAGTGGGGCATTAATTTACGCTAAGGCAACTAATAGATTTTTGTTTTTACATAGAACAAGAGGTAAAAATGGAAATTTATGGGGGTTAGTAGGCGGAACTAACGAAAAAACTGAGTCACCATGGGATGGTCTTCAAAGAGAAATCTTAGAAGAAATTGGTAAAATAGATATTATAAAAAAAATTCCCTTAGAAACGTTTGTAAGTAACGATAATCATTTCCTATTCCATACATATCTTTGTATTGTTTGCGAAGAATTCCTACCTCAATTAAATGAAGAACACGACGGATATGCATGGGTATCCTTCAAATATTGGCCAAAACCACTGCATCCAGGCTTACGCAATACATTAAATACAAAAATTAATCAAGCAAAATTAGAAACAGTTATAAAATTATTAAAACTTTTAGAAACAAATGGAAAATAACGTAAAAAAAACAAATTATGGATACGATTTAATATGGGCAAGTAAAGAAACCTATGCCGGAAAAATTTTTGTTTTTGATAAAATCAGTAATACAGATATGATTTTTCATAAATTGAAAAACAAAAGTTTTTTTGTAAATAGTGGTAAGTTTAAAATTAGATTTGTTGACTTATCAAATGGCGATTTTAAAGAAACATCTTTAGACGAAGGTGGAACTATTGATATACCTGCATTCACACCGCATCAAATTTGTTGCACTACAAGCAATGGATCTATTAACGAAGTAAGTGATAGTAATAACGAAGAAGATATTTACATATTATTACAAGAAAAATTTATTCAATAATGTTACCTATATTACTAAAAACCAATAGAATAATCCAAGATTTAAATTTTTATAAAATAAAAATTAGACAAATAAAAAATGATAAAGCTAGAGATAAAGCTGATCTTTTGTTAAAAAAATTAAAAGAATACATTGCTGATTTAGATCAAGCCCATAGAATTAGAACTGTGGGCGATCTAAGACCAAATTTATTTACATATCATAGAGAACAAATTTATAAAACTAGGATGACATTAGATACTATAATTAAAGAAAATAAGAAATGAGTTTTCCGAGAGTTAGATGCAGTCATATTTTATTAAGCCATGCAGATGCTATTGAATCTACCCATTCAAGAGATCTAGCCTTTGCAGTCATGGATGCAAAACGTATTATCTATGACTTACAAACTGGTGGAATATCATGGGCTACTGCCGTTAAAGAAAATAGTGCGTGTAATCGAAGTTGGTATAAAGATGGTGATTTAGGTTGGTTTGATTTGACAGATGGTGTATGCGAGGAGCTTTATTTTGCTGTAAACGCAGCGCCAAAAGACATATTACTAGACGAGCCTATTCAAACACCATATGGTATCCATATTATCGTAAGGACAGGGTAATGTCTTTTGCTGATAATGTTATAAGTGTTCCTTTTTTTTCTCAAGACGAATGTAAAGAAATAGCAGCTTGGGGTTATCAGTTAGAAAATAGTCTAATAGAGAATAATTTACAAGATTACAATAAAAGTCCTGATATCATTCAAAGTATTACTACTGCAAATTATCAACACTATAACTTTTTCTCTTTTTTTCCTGTTTTTGCTGACAGATTTGCTGATTGCTTAACCCAATTAAAAATTGAATTAGAATGGCCTATAATTTGTCAAAGTTGGATAAACATCTATAGAAAAAATCAAGGTATTGATTGGCATACCCATCTAGGAAGGATGGGCAGGAGCTTTTCAGCAAATATATTTATTGCGGGAGAAAATACTCCTACTGTCATTTACAAACCATTTAACACAAAATCTGTAAAAGCAGAAAATATAATAGGTCAACTTCACATATTTCCATGTGAATTATTTCACATGGTTCCAAAAAATAAATCAGATACAGATAGAATCACCATTGGAATTACCTGTCATAGTTACATGGATATTACACGAGATTCATTAAATCAATGGGCATTCAATTCTCAAATGTATCAAGATTCTATTATCTTAACTAATAAACATTTTGTACCTAGTTAATCTTCAATATCGCCTAATGGTGTAAAATTGGTTAAGACACCGCCATTAATGTTTGGATCGTCTTGCTTAATCTCTTTTTGTGCAATTTCGTTTTCGTCTTGACCTGCTTCGTATCCTATTTCTACAATTTCACAATTTTTATTAGGATGATTTTCTGCTACCCATTTTTCTGCGTTAGCTCTTGTAACCCATTTTCTAACTTCCTCATACC
>Ga0213867_1000102_pt1 | contig 38103 bp, 58 predicted proteins | sample PICome_12_FD_160120 | JGI IMG/M metagenome (GOLD analysis project Ga0213867, IMG submission 160120) | Coastal seawater microbial communities near Pivers Island, North Carolina, United States - PICO540 | ecosystem: Environmental > Aquatic > Marine > Coastal | place: USA: North Carolina... | reverse complement strand
TGCCAGTTTCCTGTCGTGCTCGCTCTAGCATACTCCGTAGCACGGTTTTCAAAAAAGTTGGTATGCTCAACTGCGTTTAACATATAGTCTAACCAAGGCAGAGGATTTTCCTCGCTTCCAAAGATTTTCTTCATACCCAGTCCTAGTAATCTTCGATCCGCAATGTATCGAATATACTCTTTTACTTCTTGAGCTGTTAGATCAGGTACATCGGCACCTTCAAAGCAGAGGTCAATGAAAGCATCTTCAAGTTCTACTGTGCGCTCTGCTGCGCAATAGATCTCATACTTCAACTCATCGTTCCACAACTCTGGATTTTCAGAAATGAAAGTTCTGAAAAGCTGGCTCATTCCCTCTACGTGCAGGGTCTCGTCCCGAATAGACCAAGTTACAATTTGACCCATACCTTTCATAAGGTTGTGACGAGGGAAGTTGAGTAGAATTGCAAAAGAACTAAAGAGCTGAACGCCTTCTGTGAAGCCACTATAAATAGCCATAGTCTTTGCAATGTTCATTGGAGTATCCATACCAAAGTTTGACAGATGCTCATGCTTATCCATCATAGCTTTGTGCTTCATAAACTCCTGATACTCGTCATCTCCAAAACCAAGTGTTTCTAGCAAGAGTGAGTATGCTTCTTGGTGCACTGCTTCCATTGCGGCGAAAGCAGATAGCATCATTCTTATTTCCGGCTGTTTGAAAGTGGGAAGATAGTGCTTGGCATAACCACAACACACATCAACATCGGCTTGCGTAAAGAATCGAAATATTTGCGTAAGTAATACTTTATTGCCTGGGCTAAGTCTTTCACGGTAATCTCTCAAATCATCTGCAAGGTTGACTTCGTCAGGCAACCAGTGCATATGCTGTTGGGACTTGTAATGTTCAAAGGCCCAAGGGTAGTTAAAAGGTTTATAATATTCTCGTTCGGTGAGAAGATTCATTGTTCGTTCTCCAAGACTTTTACTAAGTCGCTATATCCTCCAATGTGCTCGCCGTCTACAAGTATTTGTGGTACGGTTCGCGCACTAGGAAATAATTTATTAAATTCATTCATATTTTCTGCCGCATCAATATACTCATAATCTTTTTTTATTGACTTGGCAAGTTCGACTGCCATTTTACAAAAATGACAGCCTTCAGTTCCATATATTTTTATAAGCATATCAACCCTCGCAAGCTAAACAAGCGTTTTCATCTAAGCTTTCAAAGATTTGTGCTCTTAGTGCTTCATCAGAAACGGTTTCTGCTCTCTTATACGCCTCACTACGGAGATAGTATAGGGTTTTTACTCTCTTCTTCCAAGCCATCATATGAATAGAGTGCAACTCCATTTTAGATACGTTGGACGGGAAGAATACATTTAGCGATTGACTTTGGCAGACATATTGCTGTCGATCTGCCGCCATTTCGATAACCCATCGCTGGTCAATCTCAACGGCTGTTTTAAACACGTCTTTTGTGTAATCATCCAGGAACTCAAGATGTTGCACAGAACCCCCGTTTGTGACGATGTCTTTCCAGACTTCATCAGTGTCCATTTCCAAATCTTGAAGTATAGCTTCTAGGTATTCGTTCTTTTGCAGGCTTGAACCCGACTTAGTTTTTTGTGTGTACGCATTCGCTCGATAAGGCTCAATACTAGGAGAAGTATTACCACATATAATACTACTACTTGCATTCGGAGCAATCGCAAGCAAGTGCGCATTTCGAACCAACTTTGGATAAGCATCTGGACAGCTTCCTCGCTCTCCTGCAAGTCGTTCCGTTGTTTCTTGTGCTTGAGCTTTGATTTGTTTAAACATACGCAAATTTGCAGACTTTGCCATAACTCCTTCAAAAGGAATGTTACGACGCTGTAAGTATGCGTGAAAACCCATAGCACCCAGACCAATAGATCTTTCCTGAGTTGCGCTGTATACAGCGCGAGCCAGATGAGGTGGCTCATTTTCAATAAAGTGCGTCAAAACATTATCTAACATCTCTACTAGATCTGGAATAAATAAGGGTTCACTACCCCAAGCGTCATACTCCTCTAAGTTTACACTAGATAAGCAGCAGACCGCAGTACGGTCTTTATCTGTGGGCAATGTAATCTCAGAGCATAAGTTTGAGTGATGAACTTCCAAACCTTTCTCTTTTTGAAAGTCCGGCAGAGCTTCTTGTACTGTATCACCAAACATAATGTAAGGCTCGCCCGTCTCTACTCGATTTTGTATTAGCTTAACCCAAAGAGTTTTAGCAGATACAGTTTTCTTAACTTCTCCTGAGTGTGGGTCAATTAAGTCCCAGCTATCGTCAAAGCCTTCTTCCATAGTAGCTCGCTCAATCAAGTTCATAAACTCGTCAGAAATAACTACTCCGTGGTGTAGATTTATAGATTTGCGATTTATATCACCTCCGGTGGGCTTACGCATATCTAGAAACTCTTCTACTTCTGGGTGACGAATATCAAGGTACGCTGCATAGCTACCTCGACGAGTTACCCCTTGAGAGAATGCTAGCATTTCAGCATCTACTACTTTCATAAAAGGTATTACTCCGGTAGACTCAGAGCCTTTCGAAGTCGTACTACCTACTGAACGAATTCCATTCCAGCAACCACCGATGCCACCACCAACACTAGAAAGAAAAGCGTTCTCGGTGTAATGGTCAGTGATGCCAAGTCTTGAATCGTCCACATAGTTAAGAAAGCAACTGATAGGAAGACCCCTATCTGTGCCACCATTGCTAAGAATTGGAGTGCTAAACATAAACCACAATCTACTTGCATAATCGTATAACCTCTGGGCGTGCTCTTCGTTTGACGCAAACGCAGTTGCTGCGCGCGCGAAAGCGTGTTGAGGGGATGTTTCGCCTTCTATAAGATATCTGTCCTGCAAAGTTTTAATACTAAACTCTGACAGTAACATATCTCGAGATAGATCAACTTGTACCGTCATTAATAAAATCCTTAATCTCTTTATCCAACTCTTTAAGAGAGTGGCCTGGATGTCCTACAGCATCAGGGCAATGACTCATTAGATCCATTAACTGATAATTCTGTAGCAACAATTCTGCGTTTTCATTTAAATTTTCAATATACTTGTACTTTCCATCAATAGGTATGGCATCGTAAATGTCGAAAGCTGTACCATATTGATGTATTAAATCAGTAGCCCTTTTTGGGCCAATGCCGGGTACACCCGGTATGTTGTCGCCTTTATCCCCTGTAAGGACTTTAAAGCTAATGTACTCTTCACGAGGAAAGTCAAAAAACTCTTCCCAGTTAAATATCGTAGTTTCTTTACGAGTAACTGTTGAGAATCTTGAAACTCCGTCTTGGACTAATAAGTCCCAGTCTCTATCGCTTGAGATTAGCCAAATATCGTCGATACCAAACTCTTTCTTGTATCTAACGATATAAGCAGCTAAATCATCTGCCTCTACATATTTTCGTCTTACAACTAAGTATTTCTCTGCCAAAACTTCGAGTGTTTTTTCATACTCAGCAAAAAACTTTTCCATCTCTCGCTTTTCTTCTTCTGTCTGGTCTTTGTACTTTTCTTTCCTATTACCTTTATAATCTGGTAATAATTCTTTTCTGTAAGAGCTTGCTCCTTGATCTGCTGCAATAATTATACGAGCACAATCATAAGACTGAGCAAGACTCTCTACTGTTCGAAGGTACTCAAGACTAAAGTCTGTTTTCCCTTGATGTTTCCATCTAAATGCAACATTCATAGCGTCAACCACTAAAACATTGTTATTATCTAAAATCTGTTCACTAAACTTCAAATGCTATCTCCTCTTGTTCTAGCCATTCTTCAGCAAGGAGTATGTAAGCATTTAACCAAGACACATAAGTATATCTTGCCTTTTCAGGCAGTATATGTGTCATTACAAAAATCTTTGACCTTGAGTACTTAAAAAACAATAAAGGTTCTTGATCGAAAGCATCCGCTTGTTCGCAAACCTTTGCCCACCACTGTAAAATATAATTTGTTTTGTTAGTAAATATCTTATCGGTAAAAGGACTCTTTTCATAGTTCTTAACCTCTATACAAAATCTATTTTTAGCAGTTGGAATATATAAATCACCCTTCAAATAAGCAAGAGCCCCCGATGAAGGGACTCTCTCAAACTGAAGACTGGTGTGTTTTCTAAGTAGATCTCTGACTAAGTATTCGCCTCTTTGTCCTTTAACTCTTGAATCTACCATTAAACAATCTCACTTACCTCATTTACTTTGCAAACCTCTATTTTCTCTAGTAGAGGGTGCGACCACCCATGACTTACTAAATAAGTATTTAAGTCTTCTTCTAATAAGACTTCTACTAGCTTTTCTCTACCTACATCGTCAAGAACGCTAATAACTTCATCTAAGAATAGAACATTAATTCTACTAGACGATAGGCTATTCATAATCTTACGGATGCCTAAAAGGGTTGCTGTATTTACTCTTGCTTGCTCACCCGAAGAGAGAGCAAGAATGTCTACTGTATTACCGTTATCAGTAATCTCTACATTCAGTTTGTCGTTACTAATTGCAAAGTTTAGTGTGAATCTACCATCTGATAGTTCAGCCAAGTAAGATCCGGTAATCTCTTCTAGTTCTTTTACTAGATTTTCTATTTTGTAGGCTATTAAACCGTTTGTACTAAAAGCTTTCTTTAGTATTTCTAAATTTGCTTTAGTTCCCTGTATTTCGTTTAACTGTACCATTAAAATAGATAGTTCTTTTTCAAACTCCGCCGTTTGCTCAACCACAACCTCTATTTTGGCGTTGTGAGCTGAAGCGGCTTGATTTGCTTTTTCAACCTTGTCTAACTCTTGTTGTTGCTCACGAACCTGGGATTGTATAGCTTCAAGTCTTGCTCTAAGTTCCTGTTCATCCAATAGCTCAGACGGCGTTGTCTGATCAATTTTTGAGAAAAGTGTTTCCCAATCCTTGATTGTTTTTTGCTTTTCTGCATATTCTTTGTTGTTTCTCTGTATCTCTGTAATGTCATACGATATCTGTTCTCGTAAAGCTGTAGCATTTTGAACAGTTTCTTGATGTTGTAGTATATGAACTTGCTTAAATTGCTCATCTACTGGTTGCCCGCAGGTGTGGCACTCGTCTCCTAAAGACTCTATTTTTCGAATCTCATCTAAAGCAGAATTCGCTTTAGAGTTTAGAGCACCTACTTCAGCCTGTAACTTATCGTAAGATATTACCTCAGTGGCTGGCAAAGCCCGAGCACTATTAATATCAATGTTTTTCAGCATATCTTTATACTGATTATTTTGAGAAATTTTTCGGTTCGAGATCGAAATATTTTTAATTTCAGCCATAAGTGAACTGATTTCATCCTGATCATCTTCCGATAATTTTGGTAAATTTTGCACTTGCCTTGGGGTAGTATCGGTCAATCGGTTATTTTGCAACCATTTTTCGATGGTCGATACCTTACCATCAATCCTTGAGTACTCAGTTTCTATTCCTCTAGATACTCCCTTAAACATCTCAAAAATTTCTACATATTTCTCAAGACCTAAAAGATCAATGAGAAACTTTTTACGGTTTGCGTCCGTAGCTGTCAGAAAATTTAAACTCGCGTTTGGATTTTGATATACCACTTGCGAGAAAGTTTTGAAATCAATAGCAATGATTTCTTCTATAGTTTTGTAAGTATTTGTAGCAGTATGACTACTTATGTCTTCTCCGTTTTTCAATAGTTTTACTTTGAGCGACGATTTACGAACTAAGTCAATTTCATACTCATCAGAATCCTTACTAAATAATAGATTGATCGAATACCCCGCATTAAACAAGCGGTTAGCGATATCTGCTTTTTTGATTCCTTTGGAGTTTTTGTTGTATAAAACTTCCTCTAGGATCAATGGGATAGACGATTTGCCTACCCCATTGGTTCCAAGAATTTGTGTAATTTTCTGCTCGGACAGGTCAACGGAGTTGTCTGGTCCATAAGAGAAGCAGTTACTCCAACTCAAGGTTTTTAATGTTATCATTGAAAAGCCCTACTATGTCCGGTATTTTAGCTTCTGGAATTTCAAGAATGTACTTCAGGTACTCTACTAGCTCCTCGCCAATGCTCATTTCTTTGTTAAGCAATAGCGTAGCTTCATTATTTCTCTTTACTACTTTCTTATCCAGTAACTCGTTATTTTTAACAGAAGACAGGTCCCCCAAATCTCCCTCTAGTTCATATATAATATGGTCATAATCACCAGCAACCATATCTGCTGGATCACTGACCGTTTTACGAATCAGTTGTGGAAGGTCAAAAGCATCCCACATCCAGCTCCAATCAACTGGATTGATAAGAATATAACCTGTTTTTACTGTATTTCTGTGGAACGAAGTAGTCATAGGACTGCCAGGATACACAATGTTACGCTGACAGTTAGAGTGAGAGTGAAGATCTCCTGAGAATACTACAGGAAAGTCTTCAAACCTATCCAAGTCTACTTCGGGTGTTACGTGAGGAGGAATCTCCCCACGAACGTGTGTAAAGAGAGGCATAGTAACATTAAACTTTTCTATGCTCTCTTTACGATGCAGGTCAGCATACGGAAGAATACCAAAGCCCATATCACTATCAACATAAGATATGTCTACTATTCGAACTAGAGGGTTAATGTCTCTAGTAACTTGCTTTAACGAAGTAAAGAAAGTTTTATTCTTTTTAGTGGCTTCGTGATTACCGTCATAGATAATCGTAGGAATCTTTACTTCCCGAATAAACGAGAAGTATAGTTCCAATTCTTCCATACTTGGCAAGCGGTCAAACAAGTCACCACCGATAATGTGCATGTTGCACTGCTGTTCGAGACTATGTACTTGCTCGAAAAACATTCGGTAACGATTCTTCGCCCAATCCACAGGAACATTTTTTTGTCCTAATTTAATATGCCAATCTGCGGTAAATAAAATCATGATACATCAAACATCGCGTCAACTTCAGAATCAACATTCTTTTCTTCACCGCCAGTGGCGATGCGTTCAAGAAGCTCTTGTTGTTGGTCAGCAGTAGGCCGAGGCAATAACTCTTCAATAGGAGTTGCTGCTTCAATAGCTGCTCGCTGAACGTCTGTAACTGGCTTAGTGTTCTTCAAGCACTTAATTTGGTCGAGAGTATACTCTACGTTATAAACGTGTGGACCGTTCTTAGTACGCTTAAAGTGTACTTCCCAGCCTGCATCAAGATCAGTAGGATCACCAAGCTCTTGAGCCGCAGTGAGAATTTGATCCATCAGCTTCTTCTTTAAGTTGAAGATTTTTACACTATCATCAGTAAGATCAACGCACTGAATAGAGTATGACCAGTTGGCTTTAAGGTCCGGGTAGTGAACCTTGACCCAATCTTTTTCTCCGCTAGTGAAAGTTTCCTTCTCACGATCGAACTCAAGACACTCAAGAGGCAAGTTCTTGTCGTTCTCGCCTTTTACCCAGTAAATATAACGAGGCAATAGATCACCAAATAGGCGAACTGCGTTAGCACCGTCACGGATCTGGTATTGGTTGAGAGTCTTCTTTTTAGCCGAACCGGCTGAATTCATTAATTTCATAATTGTTTTCCTTAATGTGTCGTTTCTTCCCAGCAAAAATAGATTTCTCCATCTATGATAGAAAGTAATGGGTTTTGTGTTAGTGACTCCAACGAAACAGGGCATTCCTGCAACGAAAGAGTCTTGCGTTTCGTGACTTTGTATTCAGCTAGGCTGCGAAAACTTGCCAACGCCACGTAATCGGCAAGATGTTTTTCATCAACTCTACTACGATTATAGATAACCGCAGAAGGGTTTATAAGGAACGAGTCCCCGTTCCAATTAATCTGAGCATACTTCAAGTTATTTGTATCAAAATCGTTTTTAGGTATTGGTCGAAACGTAATAAACGCCATAATATTTAATATATTATGTGCCTTACCCGAAGATTTATTATATACTTTTAACCAATTGTATGTAATCACTTAAATTTCTCTTAATACTGTACTTACTAGCAAGAACAAAGAGACGCCATTTAACATAATGAGTGCTCTATCTCGCCATATTACTGATACCCAAGTCCAGAGAGCTACTCCCACAACGCCAAAAAGCAAATCATACATTCTATAGTCCACACCCGCAGACCTCATAGCTAAAGAAGCGAGTATAGTAACAGAAGCTACCCACTTTAAGTACCAGTCAAAATTATCTGGATACCAGTTTCGATCCGGTTTATTCCTGCCAGCAGCACGAACTTCAGGATCACCAATTCCATCGTTTCCCATATCTATTCTCCCAATCGGAACCGTATATTATAACAGCAAACAGTAAGCGTGTCAAGAATTATTTTTATCGTAGCATTTCCAGAAACGTTTTAATATCTCCTGTAGGCATATCGAAAGTCTTAATTAGGTCGTTATTCAAGTACTTACACAGGGTGTATATGCTTTCTTCTGTACCTACCATATTCTCTTCTAAGCTTCTGTGTAAAACTTTGTTGTATAGCTCTCCCACTTCTTCAATCTGGTCTTTAGTTCCTCCAAATAAAGTGGCTCTACAAACTTTGTCCGGCTGTACTGAAAAAACATTGTTCATTGTATTTTTCGAGTACCCGTGAATTTCCGAGTCTGTAGCATACGGAAAAGTCGTCATAAAAAACCCGTCTTTAGGTATTTTAGTAAAAAATAAATCATTTATATGGAAAGGAACTCCATAGCTACTATACATTCCAGAGTCTACCCAGTAAGTGAAAAAATCATCACCAGAACAACTTTCTAACATAGTCTGCTTTAATAAAGTCAACATTATATAGTCTGGGTTACAAATAACGGAATTTTCCATCCAACTTGATTGTGACTTCCACTCATAGGAAGAAACAATTTTGCTTATTCTATCATAATAAGGATGCTTTCGTATATCATCTAGGGTTAAGGTATATACTTCTGCATCGGGTTTTTGTTGTTTTACAAAATCTACGTGTTCCGGTGAACAAAATACCGCTACTTGGTGGTGAGACTGTAGTATCTGACGTAAGCTATTTTCATAGTGGTCAAAATCTCTATCATCTCTACCTAAGTCGATGAAAGAGGTGATTATTTTGTAATTATACCTATATTCTAAATCACTATCCCACTCTCTGTAATCAAATACAGGCTGAGTTCTATTGGCTTTTAATTCATTCGGATAAAAATCTTCGGGAGTTGAGTGGTCATCCGGTCTTTTTCCTTCCATTCTACTGCACTCATCCCCTAAGTGCTCTACATATTTATCTTTTAGGAAAACTCCTTTGAATCCTAGAGAAGCGAATTTTCTATCAATATTCCACTCATTATGCCATTTCTCTATTCTTCCGAGTAGTATTAAATCGTCTCTTCTTTTTAAATTAGGGCTACCTATCCAAGAATACCACTTAAAGTGCCAAGGAGTAATCTTCCAAATTTTTTATAGAAAAATGAGTCATCTATTAATTCCTCTTTATGGTAAGAGTCAATTCCTTGATGCTCAAAAGTTCTAAATGAAATATCTACGATCCCAATGTCTCTGTAAGTTTCTAAAATTTCTTTTGATCTTATAAGGTAGTCATCTTTTCCAATAAATTCCCAATCATCTTCCAAGTAAAAGATATAATCGGTGTCACAATAGGACACCATAAAATCCATACCCCACCACTGACCTCTGTTACTAGGGAAACAAATTACATCAGAAAAAGAGCCATAAGAGTCCACCAACTCCTCAAAAATTCCTTCTCTAGCAGAATCGTCTACTATAACCATTTTTGTTTGGTAGTTTTTTGTCCTTAAAAAGCTATCTATAGTTGGTTTTAGTACGTCTAATCTGTCGCAACTCAGTACAAAGGTTGTAATGTCTGATTCGGGTTGATCGGTTGTATGAATTTTAACTCTCACATTTCTATCCTATTAAGTATGTAGCCTTCTTTTATATAGTGGCCTAATCTTACTTGTGCTTGGCGTTCGGCTGTTTTGCCTTTTAAATTAATGTCTACAATAACGGGGTCCATTTTTCCTTCGAAATTTCGTATAACTCGCCCAATAAGCTGTGTTAGCAGGGGCGTATTACTTACTGGAGTCGCAAGTATCAGGCAACTCAATCTATTTACACTGATACCCTCAGAAAATATACTCTGTGTACCCAGAAGTATTTGACTCTCTCCCGACATAATTCGATTTATCTTTTCGTCCCGCTCATCTACCGAAGTCTCTCCAGTAATAATTTCACAACAATCTCCAAGAGTTCTTTCAATGCGTTTCAGAAAGTTTACTCGATCAGAGAGTAATAGCACGTAGTGCCCTTGTTTTCGGTAAGCTGCAGCGAGTAGGCTGACAAGCTCTCCGTAATCATTCTGAGAAACCAAGTCATTTACTCGGTTTGCCCAAGGTATTCGTGCACCGTCCATAAATCTTATACGAGTTTGTATAACATCTATACTAGGCTCCATATAGTTTTCACGCGGAGGCGTGAAGCGTGTGGGCCCAAAATAATCGGGAAGTAGAACGTGTCTACCATCTTTTCTCTCGACGGTGCCAGAGAGACCGATTTTATACTTTGCATAGTTTGAGTCTATGAGCTTATTAAAAGTGTTTGCCGGTATATGATGACACTCATCAACAATTACCGTACCAAACTTTTTAGCAACCTTTTCTTTGTGCTTGTACAGAGTTTGTACATTTCCTACTACGATAGGGCCTTCCGTATTAAACTCTCCGGATCCAATAATTCCAGGGGTAATTCCAAAGACTTTTTTAATTTCTTTCTCCCACTGTGTTCGTAGTGCCACTGTGTGAGTGATGACCAGAGTTTTCTGACCGAGCTTGGCAGCAATAGCAAGCGCAGTAAAAGTTTTGCCCCAAGAGACGAAAGCATTGATAACACAATTCTCTTGTATCTTATCATAGACATCTTGTTGACTCTCTCTAAGATCGTATTTAAACTTAGGAAAATCTACGGGAATCTGTACTCTTTTATCTTGTATTTCGTAGCCTTTTGGAATCATATCCTCTCGACCTATAGGTATAGAGTACAAGTTATTTCTTATTTTCCTTATGTTTTTAATAATAATGGGTGGAGCATCCCTACGATAGCTGTCTATCCTATAGGTAAGCGCAGTCTCCATTCGTGTTAAATGGTCAGGAGACTCCGCTTGTAGATAAATTCTATTCGATATGACTGCTTTCACGCTTCCACCGCTCTAATGTTTCTTTATGGATAGTTTTATGGGAGTAATACATAGTTATACCCCCAAAAACCATTGGGCACAAAAATACTGCCAGTAACCCAAGCTCACCTATCATTAGAAAATCCCGTCTTCTACGTGAGTATCTTTGAACTCTTGAAGTGCTTCCAGAATATCACTCTGAGTAGCAGCTTGTAGCAGTTCCTCACGAATCGCTTCAATCATACCCGTGTGCTCGGGAATTGCTGTAGGGTTTTTAACCATTGTAAGAATATTAATAAAATGCTCTCGACGCTTTGCATGCGCCTGATCTGCAATAATATTCATATATTGACTAACTTTCATATTAGTTCCCACCTCTTAGCTGAGTAAGAATGTAATCAGGATTAGTGTATAGATAAGGATCTTTGTCATGGTTGTCTTCTCGCCCTTCTTCGATAAACCAGTCACTAATGTGACCGTTATCTGCAATAAAGGCATATCTCCAAGAACGGCGACCAAAACCAAGATTGTCTTTATCTACTAGCATATTCATTTGCTCAGTAAACTTAGCACTGCCATCAGGAATTACTTCGATATGCTCTAAATTGTTAGCTTTTGCCCAAGCATTGCATACAAAAGCGTCATTTACAGTGATACAGTAAATATCGTCAATACCTTCACAGTAAAAGTCTTCTGCAAGTTGTTCAAAACTTGGTAGCTGATAAGTGGAACAAGTTGGCGTGAAAGCGCCTGGCAATGCAAATACTAAAACTCTTTTCTTTGCAAATAGCTGAAAAGTAGAGACAACCTCCCAATGAAAGTTTCCTAGCTCATCTTTTACTCTTGTGTGAAACTCAACAGCAGGCACCAAGTTTGGCAGAGCATTCCAATGTCGGTCCTGTTCGTAGCTGTGTCGTTCGTATTCAGTGCAATAAATTGCCATCAAATACCTTCCTTATATTTTGTAATCAAATAACTTTTAACTAAATCGGAGCGAACAATATCTCCCACTCCGAACTCAACAAAATCAAACTCGTTCATTTTCTTGAGTATATCCATAAATTTATTAATACCTGTTCCTGTAGCTCCATTAGTTCTCAGATCAGACTGGAAAAAATCGCCACAGAAAATCAATCTACAGTTATGACCTAATCGAGTAATAATACTATCTAGCTCGTGAAAAGTCATATTTTGGCATTCGTCTACTATTACTACAGAATCGTGTAAAGTGATCCCTCGTATGTGAGATGTAGTAATAAAGTCTACTATGCCCTTTGTTTTGAGCTGCCCATAAGGGTCGTCTCCTCTACCAAACAACTCTTGGAAAATACTAACATAAGGTTGTTCATATACTCGAGCCTTTTCTTTTTCAGTCCCGGGTAAGAACCCCATTTCTCTAGTAGGTACGACACTACGAATAATTGTTATTTTCTTGTATTCACCTTTTTCGAGATCATCGAGATCAAGATAACAAGAGATAAATGTTTTACCTGTTCCCGCACAACCGTGTAGCATTAAGTTTTTTCTGGAGTCCCACACTTTTACTTGTGAAGAAGTAAGTGGTTCCATTTCAGTCAGCATTAGACTGTTTTTTGTTAGTAGGTCATTACGTCTACGACCCATTATATTTTCCTTCTAAAAGTTTCAACCTTTTGTTCACTAAGGCTGTACAACCGCCAAGGCAGATTATCGTATACAAATATCTGGGCCCACTCTTCAACGTGAGGGTACCTAGGCACAATGTACGGACAATTTACTCCTTTCAAGAATAAGACAGTATAAGTGTCTTTCGCAAATTTTTTGTTAATACGGTAAGATACTATTGGCACAAACTTACTCTTTCTATAGAAAAACGCTCTTCCGTTTGAGTCTATGAACTTATTAGCCGTAGACTCTAACATCTCTATAAACGTAAAGCAAATTTTACCAAGACTAGCTACTTTATGCGCTGTAGTTAGTCTTCTTTTACCAATAGTATCCCCGCTTTGGTTTCGGTCATCAACTACTCTACCATTTAAAAATAGCAGCCCATCTTCATATCTTACTTCTTCCGTAGTAATAATATACACGGGAAAATTTACATTTCGTAAAATTTGTTTATAGTTCAATTCCGGAAGCATTAAACTTACCCATTGAATAGTCTTCTCCGATTTCAAAATCGCATCCGACTGGACAGCCTGGAATCATAATACCACGATCCCGCTGAATACACTCCCTGAGTATGTTTGAATACTCGTCAATCTCGTCAAGAGGAACCTCTGCTAGAACCGAGTCGTGAACCAACGCAAAAATGCGGGTCTTCATACCACGAGTCTGAACTATACTATGAGCTTCCACAGCCCCTAGCAAGTTAATGTCAGAGGCCGCAGACTGAACAAGAAAGTTCAGACCAGAACGAATAGCGTGACTTTGTTGTGCATTAAAGTCTCTAGGCTTTTGTCCAGGCTGGTTCTTACCTTCCGGTAAACGACGCTTACGTCCAAAATAAGAGTAAACGTGCCCATTCCTGCGAATAAAATCCTGTTGCTGATTAATCCACTCTTCCAGCTTCCAGAATGCCCCAAAGTAATCTTTGATAACACGCTTTGCCTCTGGAACAGTCATACTACCGCCGTCTTTGGTTACCTGCTCTGCAATCTTATTAGGTCCAGCACCATACATAATGCCAAACGTAACAGCCTTTGCAGCTTGACGATAAGTTCCGTACTTTTCAGCTACTTCATCTACCTCACAATCTAGTCGGAAGACCTTGTGTGCAATAGTAGAGTGGAAGTTGCCGCCACTACGGAAAACTTCTTGTAGCTCCAGATCATCAGCCAGTACAGCAGCAACATATACTTCTGCAGTGGTTAAGTCCATAGCTACAATTTTGTGCCCTTCTGAAGCACGTATGCAACCTTTTACAATAGGGTTATCCCGAGGGATCTGCTGCATATTCAGTTTACCACTGGAAGACAAGCGACCAGAGGTAGTTCCGTGAAGGTTAAAGTTAGTACGCAAGCGACTATCAGCATCCAACTGCGGAATAATCTTATCAAGATAAGTATTCTTAATCTTAGACTTCTTACGAACATCCAAAATTAATTGAGGAACTGGGTGCTTAGAGGCCAGCTTCTCTAATACTTCCGCGTTTGTAGAATGCTCCCCCTTCTCGGTAACAATACCAGTTGGCTCCAGTCCAGCATAATCAAACAATACTTTGCGTAACTGCATAACACTGTTAGGATTAAATTCTTTTCCTTCATCCGACTGGAATCGTTGGATAGCTTCCTGCTGAGAAAGCATATCTGCTGCTTCGTAGATTTCTTCTGCCATTAAGTCTTGACTGAGGCCCAAGCGCGATCGGCAGAAAGGCACACCATTGTCTTGAATGTCCATCAAGAATCTACAAGCAGGTAGCAGAATCGTCTGGTATACACGCTTCAGCTTTGCGTTGCCACGATTAAGAGCTGCTTCGAACTTAGCAAAGATTTGATAAGTTACTAAAGCATCAATCGCAGCATACGTCTTCATAACATCAAAAGGAATCCACTCCCATTTGAAGTCATCTTTTAAAATGCCTCGTTCTTTACGATACTGTTCCATCCAATCATACATTGGCTTTTCGTAATCACCGAAGTCTGTCAACTGCATAGCAAGTTGCTTTAGACCGTGAGTTCCAGGTCGCTCGTCAATGACATAGTGCATAAGCATTGTGTCTTCAAAGCGAGAAAACTTTACGTTAAAGTGATACTCGAAAAATGGGATATCGAACTTAGCATTGTGAAAAACTATTCTTTTCTTATCAAAAAGCTCTTGAAGAAGTTTTTCACTTTCTTCGTCGATATAATCAGCGTCGATGTAACAAGCACGACTACCATCGTAGCACATACTAATACCCAAAATATGACCATTACGGGGATAGAGAGCAGTAGTCTCAGAGTCGAGAGCAACGAAGTCTCCATCTGCTGTAATAGCGTCTCGAATAAATTCATTTACTTCCTCCGTACTTTGTATACCAAAAGCCACTTCTTCACTAATCTCTGCTTTCTTCTTTTCTCCAGAAATGTATGCGCAGATGTTTTCTAGTGCTTTCTCCCAAGTGTTTTTGGCTTCAGGTTTAAATGTAATCATAGCGGGATTGATAGTAGGAAGGAATTTATCCTCTACAATCGTTCCTGCATAATCCATTACTTTTGTTACTTTTGTAAAATGCTTCAGAGGCTCAGAGCCAATAAGAATTACCCATTCGTAAGCGTCTGAATCAAAATCTAAGTCTACATCTTTCTTTAGTACTTTTGTGATTTTTGGGTCTGAACACAGAGAAAACTGGTCAAACTCAAAAGGGAAGAAGTCTATGTACCGATTGTTTGACTTCTTCGCTTCAATAATTGCAATATTAGCCATATAGTTTATTCCTGATATTTTCTACTTGCCGTAAATTAAGATCACCGGGGTCGCCGGAACGTAAACCTATCTCACGAATAGGGAAGTCGCCAACCAAGTCTCGCACACGCTTGGCAGCGCCTCTACCAGCTTCATCTCCGTCAAAGATAAGGTCTAGTCCGGTAACACCCGAGATTTTTAAGAGGTTAAGTTTCTCCTCTGTAAAATTGTTTACACCAAAACAACAAATTGCATTTGTAAGTCCCTTGTCGTGTAGGTTAAGCATATCAAATATACCCTCTACTAAAATAACCTTTCCTTGAATCGGATCGGCCATAGGAAACATCGGCAACTTAACTCCCGAAGGTGTAAACATATACTTCTGTGGCAGAGTTCCTGTCTCATCTCTGCCTTGAAACGCCACTGTTCTACCACTAGCATCCTTGATAGGGAATGTTACCCTACCAGCAAAATTCTTACCGAGAGCTGTGAAAGCGCCAAACTTCTCAAAAGTCGTCGCTGATATACCACGCCAGTCTCTCTTAAATAACATAGCGCCATCAGGCATAGCAACCCCAACACCACTACTACGAATATCATTAATTTTTCTTTTTAGCTTTTCCCTTCGCAGACCTACTTGACTTACTTCTACATTATAGTGCTGAAATAAACTACCCTTGTAGCCACAAGAGAAGCAATGAAAAACACCTAAAATCCGGTCAATTCGCATCGAAGGGTTGCGGTCATCGTGATCCGGATTTAGGCATTTAACTTTAACATCTTTACCAGATACCTGATAATAGATGCCTCTTTCAGTCAATAAATCTTCTACTGCACTCATGCGATTTCCTCGTACACGTCTTCTTCTGAGTCACCCTCGCGTTGAATAACGCCGGTCTCAGGTCCGATACGAAGAGACGTCCAATCCATAACGGACGTAAAGTTGCGTTCTTCGCTGTTACGCATTTTAGTACAATTAAAGGTGATAATATTGTCCTCTTTATTATGGGTGTCGAGAGTAAACGCGGCATCAGCGGCGTCTAGGATACCTTTTGCAAATCTTGCCTCTCCCGATGCGTCGATCTGATAAGGTGATATAAATGGAACTTCATACTCCTGAGCAAAAGTTTTCAGAGCCTTACTCACTTCGATTTGCTCTGTCCAGTCGTATTGACCCATACGATTGTTGGACACTCCTCCACGTTTCACCTGGTTGATATAATCAACAATCACAACTGAAGGCTGTAACCGCTTCATCTTCTTATCGAGTTCTGTGCGAATATTCGCCAGCGTAAGAGATGGATTATATACTATGTCAAGCTGGACTTCTCGTAGAGGATTTACCGAAAGTTCACTCTGTAATTTACGGAAGTCACGATGGGAAAGATAGTCATGGAAATACTTTTCGCCATTTTCAAAACGTGAACTCATCCACTCGGCTACTAGCTGCCACTCACCTAATGACAAATTGCCATTGCGGATTGCGGCGGCAGGAACGCCGGTAGAGATAGAACACATTCTTTGCAACGTAGATTGAGTATCCATTTCAATAGTAAAGTAAATGGAAGACTTACCTTCATCAAACGCATTGACAGCCATATTAGCACAGGTAACAGATTTACCGGAACCTCTACGACCGCCGATGAGAATGAGATCGGTCTTGCCGAAAGTTTGAATCTTATCATAGTCATTGTTAAGACCAAGAACGATGTTACGTTCAAGGTCATCATCAGACGATATAAGTTCTACTGTCTGCATATTCTCGTTGCGGGGTCTGGTATCAACCTTGCTCTCGACGTCAAGGACGATATCTTGCAGAGCTTCAATAGACTCTTGCGCAGACTCCGTGGCGATAGTATTATCCAAGTATTTCTCGAGCTGTTGCATAATCTCGATCTGGGTAAACTCATTCTTGAGATACTCAAGAAGTGTCTCATTATCAATATCAATATACTCAACCTTTTCTAGCGACGCGAACTTGTCACGAAGTTGACCATCGCGTATACTGAGCTGAAGCTCTTCGAAAGAGGGGAGTTTACTATGATTCTGAACGTGAGAGTTGAGAGATTTCCAGATAACGTGATATTCTACGGGGAAATAGTGCTGTTCACATTCCGCCCAGGTATCCATATCGCAATCCGCGATGATGGACTTGAGCAGTATGCTGGACAGGTTCACTTATAGGTACCTCGTAGGAACGATTATGCAAGAAAAAGCAGGGAAAGGAAAAGCCCTCTCCCTGCGTGTTTCGGGAAATACTAATTAAGCAGTAGCTTTCTTAGCTTTTGGATAGTCAGCGGCAGTGAGGCCACGACGAGTAAGCATAGTCTTGACACCGCGTGCAGTCTTGCCGATTTCCTCAGCAATCTGCTCAACAGTCATAGAAGCTACGTCAACACCTTCGAGAGGGTCAACACGAGTAGCACCCTTGCTCTCACGTTGAGCAGGGATAGCTTCGATAGAACCAGTGCGAAGCAAAGACAAAGCCTTACCACGGATTTGGTTTACAGAGCGGTCAAGTGCATCAGCGATGTCTTCGAGGAAGTCACCGTTGTTAGCCATAGAGACAAAAGTTGCTTCTTCTGACTCTGAGAAAGTGCGGACACTTTCTTGCTTAGGAGTAGGCTTGACGTGCTCAGTTAGTTGCATAGAAAGCAACTTACCCTGGATCTGCTTAGAAGAAAACGCGCCACCTTCAAATGCATCAGCAATCTGACCGTAAGTGTACATACCAGAGTTATCTGATACGAAATTACGGAGAGTGCTTTCTTGATCTTCAGAGAAAACGCGAGTGTTTGCTGCAGTAGAAGATTCAACTTCATACTCCATTTTACGTAGCTTAGCAGCTACAGACTTAGGAGAAGTCTCCAGCTCGTCTGCTGCTTCTACTACAGTTGCGTAAGAGACGGGTGATTCGTCGCCTACAAAAGATACGAGAGCGGCTGTGCGCTCATCAGTCCACTTAGGAAGTGCCATATTAATTAACTCCAATGAGGTTATTAAGATTAGTTTCAATAGAGATGCCAGCATCTCTAGCCTTTTTAGTTTTAGCAGACTCAAGTCCGCTTTCGTTGAGCAGGATAGTCACATCCTTTGTTAGTGACGATTTTGTAGTATATCCTGCTTCAACCAACAGTCTTTCTGCCTCAGCTTTAGTTTTTACTGAGGATAGTTTGCCTGTGATACATACTATACCCATAGATGTATTACTAGGCGCTACTTCGCTAACAGTAGAAGCAAAGCTGAAGGGCAGTGATCGGTAGTAAGGAAGATATTCTTCATTAAACCAGACCATCAAGTTCTGTGTAGCTTTAGGACCGAGCCCTGCTAGCTCACATATTTCTACAGTAAGCTCGTCGAGATTACTAATAATTGGACATAGCTTAGCTGTAGCACTCTTTCCAATAAGAGGAATAGAGAATGCAGGCAGTACCTCTTCGAGTGAGGATGATTTTGACCCTTCGATTTCCAAAAACAATTTACCTGCTAGCTTTTCGGAACTAAGTAACTCCGTCAACAAATCCACACTCATTTCATATATGTCAAAAATAGACTCTAGTTGAAGTTTGTCGATCGTGGCGGGGCCTAGTCCCTTGATTTTCAGTGTCTTTGCAAAGTGCTCGAGCTTCTGAGAACTCTTGCCTTCGCAAGCGGTATTCTCGCAATACAACAAGTCATTCCGCCACTCGAGAGTATAGGAACAACTAGGACAATTCGTCGGGGCTTGTATTTTCAAGAATTTATATCTCCACTGAAAGAAATAATATTATAAGGGTTTGAGTTGAAAAAGTCAAGAATTATTTTTTTGATGGTATAGCTAAAATAATCTCGTTTTTTATCTCGAAGCACTCTGTGTGCCCTCCGAACTTTTCCATAGGCTTGTAATGGTAATGAGCGTACTCTGCGTGCAGAGCTTGCTCTAACGTCCATACATTGAAAAGAGTACTGTGATAGGTACGTTGAATACGAATATCGTAGTTGTGAAATCCGCGACTGCGACGTAACACATCCTTCCAATTTTTTCCTGAAGCAATTCCAATTTTCAAACACTCTCTTTTATTTGTTTTACGGTTTACTAGAACCACACAGTACAGTACGCCATCGCGTTCTTTTTCTTCTGGGTGATTCTCAAAATATGTAAGATTATATACTCCACTCATGAAGGGAACTTTAGTATATTATCTTTTGGTGGACGAATCTCTACAGCCTCTTCGTCAGAAAAGACAGCCATAGAGCCGTATTCGTCTTCTGAGTTAAATATATCAGTTAATTCTGGATGGGCATTTTCTAGCTCATCAATAGTCTTTCTCCAGGACTCAATTAGCTTCTGACGAAGATCAGGAGTCAGTGCCCAAAAGTAGTCGTATACGGCTATCGCACCTTTATACTCAGTAGCACTATCAATAAAACCGGCTATTAGAAATACATTTTCTTCGTCCATTATAGTTTCCTTACTATTCGAGGGATAATCTCCCCACTGCGAATTATTTCTACATCACAACCAATCTCAAGATCGAGAGATTCGATATAAGCAATATTGTGTAGTGTAGCACGAGATACTGTAGCCTCTCCTACGACTACGGGCTCTAATATAGCGACTGGCGAAACAACTCCCGACTTACCGACTTTCCACTCAACATCGAGCAGTTTGGTTCGCACACCTACTTGGTGCTCTTTGTAAGCGAAAGCCCCACGAGGGTGGTGGGCGGTGTACCCCAACTCATTAAACTGTTCTATAGAGTTAAGTCGAAATACTTTACCATCTTGGGGGAATTGTTGCCAGTCGGACTCAAGCACAGTATTGAAGCCTTTAAATACCAACTTCTCCATATCGTCTGACCAGCGCTCAGTAATATGTGGTTGAATATCATAAGCTACAAAAGTTAGTGGCCGAGTCTTGAACTCTTCTAGGTCTTTCAAATTAAGTGACCCAGCAGCGACATTTCTTGCATTAGGCACAGTCTTTGGACAAACTAACTCGCCGGTGATTTGAAATTCACCAGTAAGGTCGATATTGTCAGGGACGTGTAGTGCTAATTTTTCAGTTACATCTACACCTTTCTTACCATCTCCACGAGTAAGCCCGAGAACAAAACGGCCATCGTAGTATCGAAGAGATACTGCGGCTCCGTCAAGTTTGGGAGTTACTATTGTTGTACCTGTGCCCGCAGGAAATGGCTGAGCATCTCCAGGGTAAACCTTTTGAAGGCTACGCATAGGGTACATATGTGAAAATTTAAAGTCAGAACGATAGCCAACCTCATCATAATTATACTTACTACTAAGATAATCAAACTCAGCGTCAGTAATAATAGGGCTGCCTTCGTAATAGGCTTTGGATGCTTTGTCAAGAAAGTCGCGCATAGGTCTATCCGTTATAATAAGAGTATATTATAGACGAAATTAGTTAATATGTCAAGAATTATTTGGTGTATGCCTCTTGAATAATTTCAGAAAAGTATTCCTCAATTACTTCCTTGTTTTCTGCTAAAGACAGGACTTCGGAAATACCTCGGAACAGTTCTTTTGATGAGTCGATCTCAAAAGGAATATGGACGCCTTTGTTTGTAGGCTTCCAGTCCTCATCAAAATCTTGATAATACTCGCGGAAGTGTATGTACTCTATATCTCTAAACTCTGATATGGTCATACGGATTTGTTTGAAATCTGATTGATAGATTATCTTGCTATATACTTCAGTTGACATCGTCGTTCCTAAGGATATTAGCCAAAGGAACTACCGAGGTAACATTCTCAGGTTTCATCAGGCGATAAGAATCCGTATCCCAACAGAACATCAGTAGGCTACTATCATCTTCTTTCGCTCGATTACTTTTCTCCTGAATATACGGGGTAGAGAAATCTAACGTGCAGATATTATATTTTGTTTTTCGAGACTTTGGACTTTTATAGGTAACAATAGCGTCACCTGCAACTTCCATTTCGCGCCTCAAGTCTTCTTTTTTCACTCACATCTCCAGACAGCTTTGTGAGAAACCTCTTTCTCCGTAGCTACTTCGTATGAATGTGAAAAAACCCCCTGCCCATAAAGAGCAGGAGGGGTCTTGTGTTTCTTATAATTAAGTATTCAGTGCAGTAATTATTGTTGTAAAGTACTGAGCTGCCTTACCAGTCAATTTGTTGACAATATCTTCATCTACTTCTTGACCAGCATCAGACAATGCTGCAGCGAGAGCTTCCACTGCTGCTGCTTTTGATACACGAGTGCCACCGCCGCCAGACTTAGGAGCTGAAGAGCCCGCTGCTGGAGCCTTCTTGATGTACACTTCGGCTTTAGTTAGAATCATACGAACACCGTTAGGTGATTCGCCAAGTTCGTCAGCAATCTGCTTAACGATCTCCATTGAAGTTTCGGGAGTCGGCTCAGCCTCTTGATACATTGAGATTGCTTCGGCTTTGCTTTCGTCTGTCCACGCCATTTTACGTTTCCTTTTAGTTTGTGAAATTGATGCACCCGGACAGTTGCCGGTTGCCTGTAGTTGTGCTAAATAAAATCGGTCGCCCATTTGCTTCCTCTCTCAAGATATGTATATTATGCTTCATTGAGAAAAAAATGTCAAGAAATATTTTTTGGTAACATCAAAATTTATTCATCATCCGTGTCTACATATTGCATTAGTGAAGTAAAAATTGCTGTGCGATATACTCCCCCAAAAAATAATAATATAACGAAAAACATAGGTGCAAATAAAAATGAGACCATTACAGTAGTAAACATATAAGAAAAGTTACCTGCCCAACCAAAAGGTCTCGTCATCCATAATAGTTGACCATTTATTACACCTATAGTTAAGGAAGTTACTAGGCAGAAGAAAGCATATAATTGAGCGGCCTCATAAAGTGTCGGTAGAGATTCCATATTGTTCTAAGTGTTCCAGTTTACCGAGATCATATGCAGGAGCTGACGCGTAAAATCCGCCCTTAACAAAACCTTCAGTTTCTTCGTTTACATAAATGTCGTAACATTCACAGCCGTACCTCTCAAAATAAAGAGGCTTATCGTGCTTGCGTTTGATTACGCACGAAGCGTGATACTTCGCTGACCAAGCAACTTCTCCAAGATCAAAAGATTCACCAACACACTCGTCAGGTAAATACTCTACTTGGAATCGGTCATCGCCGGTAACACGCTGGGGTACTCCGACTTTTTCAATAATAGATTTTACAAAAGCTAGCGATCTGTAGGTAGACTTAGCTATGTCAGCATAAGAAGACCCTTCTAAATAGCCTTCTACCATTGCGCGAACTTCTCCAGCTTCCGCAGGACGTCCTCGCTTTTTAGCTTTTAATCGCTTTGTAAGCTCTTGTTGATCTTGATAAGACTCAATAATATTATTGAGCCTGGACGTATTATAAGATATGTTGAGAATCTCACAGGCCTGCTTCTTAGTAATAGCTGGCGAACTATTCAACAACTGAATTACTTTTTTAATGTTTGCATCTGTAATATTTTCGTGATCTTTTTTCTTAATACGCTTCATATATTCCTCCGATTAAAGAAGTATTATAAAGGCTATTGATAAATATGTCAAGATATATCTGCATAGTGATGGTTAGCGGCACTGTGTCCGGCTTCATCTCTACGAATACATACTAGCATATCTCGAAGAGTTGCTGTAGGGGGTAAACTGTAATACTCTATGGCAGGTCGTGGGGCTACAATATTTTCTATTACCCCATCGTCGATTTGCTGTATATAATCAGTATAGCTTACCACTGCTTCTTCTTCGAAATAACCTATCATTCTGTGCGCTGTCTTTGAAGAAACTAAGAACAGAATGAAATAAAATATTGAAAATAATACTTGTGCCACTGTAATAATAATTTTTTCCAGCGGAGTGGGTTTTGTAATGTGTAGCACAAATATTAAGTGTTTGCGTTCGTTCTCTGCTTCTTCGAGCATTGCGTGTATTTTTGTGCCATACCCACGCTTTAATGTACGCAGGCTGGCAAAGTGAGTGAGCATCCCTGCAATCATACCTGGCACTGCGGCCACGGTTTCCAGAACTACTGCTCTATGACCGTAACGCTCGCGAAAAAATGTATCCGCAGTGAAACGAAAAAACTTTGTCATAGATTTAGCAAAATAGTCGCTCATTACTGCTCCGGAAAGCCCTCTTGAACAAACACACCAATAGTGCCAATTTGTCCATCAGTAAGGCTCTTTGCTACAGGATACATCATAGCAGATTGTGGTCCTACAGGAGTTCCTGCCTTATATGCAAGTAGTTTGTTGATAATATCATCAGCAGACTGTCCTACTAGTGCTGGACCGATACCGCCTTGTCCTTGTGCACCATGACAAGCTACACACTGTGCCCAAGGCTTACGAATATCTTGAAACCGATCGTCTGCCCATGTGATCGTAGATGTTAAAGCGATTGTTACTGCTACTAATCTTTTCATTTGTCTCCTCATAAAGTTTACACCAATATTTGGTGGTTTCTTCGGTAGTACAAACTAAACTACCATAAAGCGGGGTACACTTCTCTTCTACTATAGGATAATGTCCCCAGTCTAAACATATTCTGTCGTCTTCTACTGTTGTACACCCTACGAGAAGTAGGGGTATAAAGTATTTAAAATTGTGCGGATTCTGTAGAGTCCTTGAGAGCTTCTGTAGACCCGCCAAGTGCTTTTGTAATTTCATCAAAATAACCTACTCCAACTTCTCGTTGGTGTCGTGTTGACGTATACCCAAACTCTTCTGCGCGGAACTCTCCTTCTTGCAAGTCACTATACGCAAGCATTCCTTGATGCTTATACTGACGAGCAAAGTTAAATACCGCAAAGTTTGTGCTATGAAATCCCCCAAGTGTAATAAATTGGAACTTAAAGCCCATACGACCTAGCTCCATTTGAAAATCCTGAAGTTCAGTATCTCCAGGTATTGACTGTCTCCAGTTAAAGCTAGGAGAACAGTTATACGCTAACATAGCGTTGGGGCAAGAACCCTTTACTGCGTCAGCGAATCGTTTTGCGTCTTTGAGACAGGGAGTGCTGGTTTCGCACCAGACGAGATCGGCATACTCTGCATATGCAGCCCCCCGCTCACACCCCATTTCCAAACCACCTTCGATTTGCCAGAAGCCATCTGCTGTTCTAGCAGCAATGCTTCCACTTGAGCCCTGTCTGTGTCTTTTAATCCACTTACGATCAGCGGAGCAGTAATCACTGGAGAGTAACTGCGCACTCTCTGCGTCTGTTCTCGCAATGATGAGTGTCTCTGTTCCACAAACATCAGCAGCGAGACGAGCAGCGTTAAGATTACGAATGGCATCACTAATAGGGATAAGAACTTTCCCGCCGAGATGTCCACACTTTTTGGCGGAGGAGAGTTGGTCTTCGAAGTGGACTCCTGCCGCTCCCGCTTCGATGAGATTTCGTGCCAGCTCATAGCTATTTAAGACTCCTCCAAACCCTGCCTCTGCATCCGCGATAATCGGTGCAAATGAAAAGCCTTCCCCTGTTTCCGCATACTCGATTTGATCTTGTCTGCGAAAGGCATTGTTGATGTTGCGTACCACAGTCGGAACCGAATCCACCGGATAGAGGCTTTGATCTGGATATACCTCATTCGATGTGTTAGCCGACGCAGCGACCTGCCAGCCCGAACAATAAATTGCTTTAAGTCCTGCTTTAACGTGCTGTACTGCTTGTTGTCCATTATAAGCTCCAAACGTATGGACGTAAGGATTTTCGGATAACAACTTCCGCATCTTTACTGCCATATCTCGAGCAATAGTGTGCTCAATGTGTTGTGTACCCTGGAGGTTTCTTACTACTTCAGGGCTGTAACTTCTTCTCTTACTCATTCTAGTGCCTCCGCTACATCGGGAAAGTGTTGTGTTATAATGTCCCAACACTGGTCAGCCACTACCATATGCTCTTTTTGTGTGCCGTGTCCGCGACGAAGTTCGCAATAATGAATCCACGAACGAAGAGTACCACTCATATACAAGGTTGACTCTGTGTTGCCTTCTGGTAGTACAGCTCTGGCCTGCTCTTTGGCAATACCATTATTCAGAGCCCACTCGTAAGCATTTTTTGATGCTTCGATTACTTGAGCCTGTTTCATACTCCAGTCTTCATATAGTCTCTCGTGAGGAGACTTATTACCGCCCTTTCCAAAGTCTTCCGTCTCGTCTAGCTCAATGCTGTTCTGGCGGTTCTTTGGGTCTTGTAGTCGAGCTTCACGACGAACAAAGTTTCCCTGTACTGCGTATCTCTGACTAAACTCTTGAAAGCTAAAACTACGGTGTCGTAGTATTTGTCTAGCAATATCTCGAGTTGTTACTATCTCCATAGTAATACTCACCATCTCAAAGGGCGACCAGTGACCGTGCTTGATAAGGTATCGAAGCAATCGTGGTGCGCTTTCGTGGTGATTTTGATTTTCTGGATTGCTTACTCTAGCCGCATATGCGACTAGCTCTTCAGCCGTACTACATCCAGTCATAGCATTCGGCTTTGTTAAGCCAACTAAACTTACCTTACTCATTTCGCTGTGATCCTTTGTTCATAGTCAGCAAGAGACTCATCCCACCAATCGGGAGTTGGTCTACCACTCCAACTGGCGAAAGTAGCCTTGTCAAGATGATAATAGTCACGATAAGACTGTATTGGATTGTCATAGTCTTTGAGTATGTCAGGCATCGCAAGTCCAAACGTGGTGAACCCCACTCGTTCAAGATTGACTGGGTCGGGTAAGTTGTTGATAACTGTAACTGACTTGTGTTGCTTTCCATAGCGATAACGGTATTCTTCTCCTAGGGCATTACCATAGCAATGCGTCCATTCGTGATTATCTAGTGATGATCGTGCCCATATTGTGCAAGGATGGTTATACATCATAGGTAAATATGGGGTTAGGGGTCTCTCCTCTGGTGGAAGATGTTTGATCTCTTTCTTTAGCTCATTTAGATGGTCACGTTCTTCTTTATTCAACTCGCGAGGAATAAACCCCAGATGCGTGTCAATCCAAATGGTCGTGCATAAAATCTGTGCAACCTCGAGAGGCATTTTTACAATATGCTTGTCAACGTGCGCTTCTGCACATTTGTCGAGGTCACTATCTAAGTAAAAAAGATTCATATAAGGTCTCCATTGAAGCATCTATTATGAGACCAATCGAAAAATTTGTCAAGAATTATTTTTTGTCATAGGGTATCGTTATATTCGTCTACTAACTCTCTAAAATGTTCCATCGTTATTTTCATACCTCTTTCCAAAGGCATTAACTCCTCAGGAGACATATCAACGTGTCTCAGTGTAGAAACATCAGCAGCGACAGTTGAACCAGCAATTTCTCCTGGTCTCATCGGTAAATTTACTAATTTAGCATCAGTACCTGCCAAGCCTACTATCATTTCAGCTACTTCTTGAACGGTACTATTAATCTCAGGGCCTACTTCTACAGGTTCTGGGAATATTATTCCTTTAGCGGCTTTTTCTGTAGCAACTACTAAAGCTTTGGCTACGTCACCTACCCAACACATATCTGATACTTGCTGTCCATCTCCGTAAACCTCTACATCCATACCTGATAATGCTCTACAAGCGAAGGAAGGAGTAATTTTACGAACTTTACTACAGCCCCAAGGAGCAACGGGTCTCTGGCGAGGTCCGTATGCATTCATTGCTCTTACAATGTTAACACGAGTGTCTCGATCACGATTATACATATCAATGAATCGTTCAATCATTGTTTTAGTAATAGAGTACGTATTGTTCATCCAGTAGTTGCCGACACCAATATAGGTACCCGGCAAGTTATACTGTGCCGCTGCCTCTAGCATATTCAATCCACCCATAAGGTTAGATTGAGCAGCGGGGCGCGGATTGAATACGGTTTCTTGGGTTCCTAGTACAGCAGCTAGGTGTATCCAAGCGTCTGCGTGAGCCATAGCTTCGGTAACTGCAGCATCATCCCGAACATCTCCGAGTATAACGGGGCAGGGGTAGTCTTCTTTACGATCATAATGATCAAAAATAAAAGGCTCGTGCCCTCTTGCCAAACATTCCTCTACTGTGTAGCGACCAATAAAGCCTGCTCCTCCAGTTATTAAAATTTTCATTCTTTATCTCCTTTTTAATACTTGCTGTTTCTATCAAATTGATTTCTTTTTCTGATAGAAGGTAGGTTATTTTGAATTTGTTTTGCTGTTACAATATCGTTTGAATAATAGGCATCCCACAAGTCGTGGTAGTTTGCTTTATGTGCTTTAAGGTCATGTTTTTCTATCAACCAAGGCTTAGGGCCTGCGAAGTGTGCTATCTTATCGGACTGTATTAAGCTATTATAGTAGGTAAGGTTTTGATATCCGGGGTCTAAATGGTAGAAATTTCCATCGTGAACGTAACTTAAAACACTTTCTACATTCAAGCCAAACTTTCTTCCACTTAACTGACGCTTATTGTGTAAGTCCATAACTACATACATCTCTTTAGTTAAGTCCTTTTCGTTCCACTTTTCGCAATCACATAAAAAAGTTCCACTAGCCATATCATCATGACGGTTTCCTCCATGCCACCCTATATCGGGTCTATATACGCAAGCACTATAGTGGTTTCCCATATCTAATTCCCACGCTTCTTTTAGGCTGTTTAATACTAAGCAATCCGCATCCACATAAAATACTCTACCAGTAAAATATTTAGGTATAAGTATTCTTGCGTACATATCAGGGCCTAGAGGAAGTCCATGTCTAAAAGTCTTACCGTTATCTGTAAGAACGCCATAATGCGGGGCTTCGTGTATATAACTCACTCTTTCTGGAAGTTCGAAGTCTGTCTGACCTTTACTATAAAAGAAGCAGTGCAACTCTCCTTCTGGAAAGTTAGCTTCTATACTATTTCTGAGAGCTGTTACTCCGGGTAAAAATTCTGGTGTAGCACTTGTTACAATTTTCATATCCAATTATCTTTCATCCAGATTAAGTCTCTTACTTCGTGAGGAGGAGGATTTCCGTGAAAAAACACCATCCTTACATCATCAGGAAGAACTTGCCATCTATTTTTTACTATTTGAGCTTTATAGCTTACACACTGGGAAGGGAAGTGGTTCTGTAGTCGGTTGACCTCTACTTCAGATATGCCCGCTTTTTTATTTTTATTCAATCTTACGATACCAAAACACTCTTCTAAAAACTGATTGGTGCCTCCAGTTCCCCAGCAACCTAGAGTATCATATTCATTAGAGGAGTATTTTGAATTAAAAAAGTCCCATATCTTACTGCCGACTTCTTTATTCCACATTATATAAGCGGTCTGTAAGCCTTTAGGGGAGAAAAAATCACTAATTGTTGCAAACGGAACGTCTAGGGAGACTATATGATCTATATTTCCTGTTATGATGGTATCAAGATCCATATAAATTGTTTTTTCAGAATGGTTGTGTTGAGGATTTGTAAGACCTATAATGTACCACCAGTAGGGCAAGTCTACAAGAAATTCTCTTGTCTCGCACTCAACTCCTGTAGGGTCTTCTGTGTAACAAATAAAATTATGGGGGACAGTAACATTTCTTTTTACTGCATTATATAGTTTATTAACGTATTCAGAACTATACTTGTCGCCCCATTTAAAGCATACTATATCAATCATAAATTTAACTCTTTTTCTAAATCGCTTTTATCAAAAACTGTAAGGGCGGAATCTGGTGTGCAATTAACTATTTTAGCAGCTATATCTTTTTGAATACTGTTAAAAGCTTGTACAAACTTATTATAAGGGCTGAGGGTGGATAAAGAAGCGTCTCTACCTTCAAAGAAGTGTGTCTTACCCCCAACCTGCCTCATATTAAAACCTACTAATAGAATTTTCGAAAAGCCCCAGTGGTAGCATAAGTTTAAAGTCTGATAACCTGAATTAGAACCAAAATGTATTTTACTATTATCGGTAGAAAACCCTGCTCCAGTTCTTCCCTCTACCTTTATTGCTCCCCATTTTATGCCTTCTTCATCGTAGCACCAAGACCTAAAAGTGGGTTTTAATTCGTGAATCCTTGGGCCGTGTACTTTCCACCATTTAGCATCGCAAGCATATAGCTCATCTAAAAAATCTATTCTACGGTACGCATCCCCTACTCCGATTATAGCGTATCTGTCTTTTACAGCCCTTAGTTGCTCTACTACTTCTTCTGTTAAAGAAGGGCCTGGAGCGGCTACTATAGCGTGCGCTCCTTTGTAATAAGGGGGTATTATCATTAAACTGCTTCCAAACGCACCATTAATCTTTCTGCTCGGTTAGTTACTTGGCGATGCCATAAACTATCCCGGCCTTCTACTGCTGCGCGAGCCCAAGAGTGGTCTTCTAGCGCAACTTTGAAGTTTTTAAACTTACTAAGACGAGTACGGCCCATATTAAACATCATGTTGACCAATATCTGCTGGACCTCGTCGGGAAAACCTTCCCAGCTGTCCTTGTATAATATAGAGCATTCGTTGATTGCTGTATCGAGATCGCGTTCAAAGCATTCACGAACCCTCTCTTCAGAAACCGGTGTTCCGAGGGGCTGTCCAAACTCAGGGTCTGACTCAAGTACCAAGTGCCCGACTCCGAACGTCGCATATCCAAGGTGGTCGTTGTAGATTTCATAGACAACTCCTTCGTCAACTTTTAATGTTTCAAATACTGCTTCTCTGTTCATTATTATTCCTTAAAAAGCGGGGGTTGCCCCCCGCACTTGCATTACTGCTTATCTTTATCTTTCTTTTCTCGTCGATTACGGCCAGGACGAACGTATTCCCATTCGTCCTTCTCAGGGTTGTACTCGTGCTTTAAAAATACATTAGTAAGCCCGGCGCGAAGATAATACTCACTCACACCTTCACCAAGCTTCTCAAAGTACGTTCCAACTACTTTTACCTCTTCGACCTCTTTCGCATCTGCTGAATAAACAGCAGTAGCTAGTAACATAAAAGTTACTAGAATTTGCCAGCGAAAATCTTTCATTTTAGATCCTCTTAACTACTCCACAGGAATAGTCACAGGCTTGCTAGAGGGCGTATACTCCAAACTAATATGAAGCATTCCATGTTCAAGTCTTGCTTTCGTTACTTCTAATGCAGTATCTACTTTGAAAACTTTCTCAAATGCTTTTCCAGAAATACCTTTATGCAACCACTCAATGTCTGTTTCTGAGTCTTGCTTGACTCCTTTCACGGTGAGCTCACCATTGTGAAGTTGGACGCTAATAGCCTCTGTGGTCCAGCCAGGCAGTGCTAGCATAAGTGAGTATCCTTCGACTACTTTACCAATATTGTAGCGAGGATAGTCTAGTTTCTGGTGCATTAATGGATGGTTATAAAAATTATCGAAGCCCACAAAGAACTTCTCCAAATCTAGTTTAGATGTCATATCTTTCTCCTTTTCAGTAAGATTGATTGCCCCTTTCGGAAGCGTTATAGTTAACGGGTTGAATGTGAATCTGTGGAAAATCCAGCTCGACTCACAGAGAATATTATATCATCGACCACCTAACGACGTCAAGAATTATTTTTGCGTAGGTTCAACCGCAAAAAAGTTCTTGACTTCTTAACCCACATCTATTATAATAGTTCCTGTAAATGAGAGGAGTAACAAATGTCAGAATTAAATGATTATCAAAGTTTCGTGTACAGCGTAACTAGTGAACCATCAAAGGCTATTGGTGAGTTTGCAGAAGTTACAGCAGAGCTACACGAGATGGTAAATATACCTCTGTTGCTTACTGCAGCAATTGGTATGTCAAGCGAGAACGGAGAGTTCTCAGAGATTGTAAAAAAGTGTGTCTTTCAAGGTAAGGAGTTCAATCGTAAAGAACGATACCATATGAAACGTGAACTCGGAGACATTCTTTGGTATTTGGCAAATGCAGCTACTGCACTTGGCTACAACTTGGACGAAATTATGTTTGAAAACATTGAAAAGCTAGAAGCACGCTACCCGAATGGCTTTGAAGTCTTCCGTAGCGAGAACAGAGCAGAAGGCGACCTATGAGTGCATTTGACGAGCAAGCTGGCGGTAACCACTACTTGGAGTTTGTTATTCAGCCAGTAGAGTTTATTCATAGAAACAATATTCCTTACATCGAAGGTAACGTCATCAAGTACGTTTCTCGATGGAGGGACAAAGGGGGTGTACAAGACCTTCACAAAGCAAAACATTATATTAACCTATTACTGGAGATGGAAGAAGATGGCTAAAAGATCAGTATTTGGAAAAGCAATTCACGTACCAAAAATTAAGAAGACCTCACAGAGTGGCAAGAACTCTATGGTCAAAACAGCATCTATGAATAAAAACAAGCGTCGGTCTTATAAAAAGTACCGAGGCCAAGGACGGTGATAATAAATGGATCAATCAATCACACAACAAGCGGCAGAAAGAAAAAGACTACTCGATGCACTCGACAAACTTTCAAGGGAGTTCGATCAAACGCTCCAGAACCTTATCGACGAGAATCAGTACAGTACAGAAGTGCGCCCGACACAGTTGGAGTTGCCGCTCGAGTGGACTCGCCACAATACACTGGAACCTTTGTTAAAGGTATCGGAACCATGCACAAAAGTAACGCCGTCCCAATAGTGGACGAAGAGCATATGAAAGATATTGCTAGAATGAGAAGATAGTATGATGTTAAGTTTAGAGCACGATATTGAAAGCGTAGTCCTCGCAATGTGGGGAGAACCCGAAGAAGAAATTACAAGGGAAGCAATGATTCGCTTTGATATTAGTTACGAGCAAGCCTATGAACTTGTGCTTCAAGCTATTGCTGAAGAAATAAATCGTGACGAAGAATATTTCGATGATGAATTTTGAGAACTTCGTCACACTTTTCGTGAGACCCGGTGAAAAAAATTTCTTGACTTTTCGTCCTAGGTGTCATATAATAGTTCCATAGTGCGCCAACTGTGCGCATGGCAAGCAACTTGCCATTTTAAGAACGGTGTATCAGAAGAGTAAGACTTGCATTTAGCCGCGCGAGCCCTTCAACCGTTCCCTCGGGGGTGGCATCCACAGCCTTAAAGCATTGCGCCCCCGGCCCTACTTTCGCCCCTACGTGGGCAAAGCTATAGGAGAAACCTATGGCAGTTCGCAAAAGAAAATCAACTCGTAAGTCTCCTGCCAAAAGACGGAGATTTCCTACCAAAAAGAAGGCTACGCCACGTCGCAAAGCCAAGCCATTATCCGCAGCAGTAGTTAAGTCTTTGAGAGCAAAGGCTAAGAAGAGCGGAAAATCATTAAGCACCCTAAAGAAAGTCTACAGACGTGGACAAGGTGCGTTTTTATCAAGCGGATCACGACCCGGTATGACAATGTCACGCTGGGCACACGCACGTGTGAACTCGTTTATCCGAGGATCTAAGAAACACGATACGGATCTTAGAACAAAAAGGAAATAAATATGGAATGGATTGTATTTTTAGTTGTACTAGGCGGAGGCCTATGGTGGTGGAAAGGTCGCCATGACCGTAGAAGTAATGGTGCTGGAGGCAACGGCGACGGAAACGGCGGCGGAGACCTTAAATGAAGCACGGTATGCACAAAGCTAAAAAGAAGAAGCGTAAAAATGGCAAGAAAAAGAAGACGCGCTACTAAAGACAAGAAGACGGGAGTCAATAAGAAGTATCTTAGCGGTACTGCTGGCTCCCGTCGAGCTAAACTTGCTTCTGTACTGAAGCGTATTGCAAGGCTCTATAAACAGGGCAAGCGGGTGCCAAAAACTCTGTTAGCAGAGAGGCAACGATTAGGAACTAAGAAACGTGCCAAGAAAAAGAAAAGCGGTTAGACGTAAAAAAGATCCTCGCTTGGCCCGAGCTAAAGTGTCTGGCTATAACAAGCCGAAGCGTACTCCAAAACACCCTAAAAAGTCACATATTGTTGTGGCTAAAGTTGGCGGCAAGGTAAAGACTATTCGTTTCGGTCAGCAAGGTGCAAAGACTGCGGGGAAACCGAAAGCGGGCGAAAGCGACCGTATGAAGAAAAAACGAGCATCATTTAAAGCTCGTCATCGTCGTAATATCGCAAAGGGCAAAATGAGCGCAGCTTATTGGGCCGATAAGGTGAAGTGGTAGTGAGCGAAGAACAGAAGTATCATCCAGCAGACTCTAACGGAGACGGTAGGGTTAGCGACGAAGAGCATAAAATGTATCTTGAGTTCAAGCGTAAAGAACTTGAAGATCAAGATGCAATGCGAGATGCTCAACGCAAGATGACGTGGTTTGCTTTAGCTGGTATGCTACTTTATCCTGCTACAGTTATGACCACAGAAGTTATGGGACTACATCAAGCAGCAGAAATACTCGGGTCAATGGCATCAGTATACTTTGTGTCAGTGGCTGGTATCGTTGCAGCATTCTTCGGTGCTCAAGCGTGGTCTGGCAAAAAATAACACCCCTACTACTTTTGAGCGGGTGTGTTGCAATGGCCCCTAACCTGGAGTCTACTGAAGACTTAGTTACGGGCCAGCTCTATTACACATTTGAACTAGGGTTATCTTACCCAAAAAAGAAATTTATGACACCAGAAGAGTGGCAAGAATACCACTCAGTACCAGATAGTCAGAGGGAAGCTTTATATGCTACTTACAAAGAGCGCGAACAAATTGAAAAGCGTTGGGAAAATTTTATTGAAAATTGTCTCTTGGCCGGTACGCTGGATTGTTAATCTTTTCTTTAATGAGTGGGTAGTCACAATATGGATAGACCCACAAAAGAAAACAGAATATCAATTTAAATGGCTAGATAAATGCGAGCCTAGACACTTAAAAGGCAGGCTTACATCTGGAGAGCCTTTTGAGTTACGAACGCAAGAAGCGTTTAACTTCCAGATTAAAAAGGTAAAATAATGTTTGATATGTTTAAAATGCTGCCGTTGTTGCTTGTAGTTGCTGGTGGAGCGTATGCTTACCACACCACTACTGTAGCTAAAAAAGATGCTACGATAGCACAGCTCGAAGCAAATGCAGTCACACTGCGTAATAATGTGGTAAGACTAGAGACTGCTTACGAGACTGAAAAAGCTTCCCGAGAGCGAGTAGAGCAAAATCTTACTAAACAGCTAGAAATGGTTGGTGCTCTTACTGAAAGAAACGACTCATTACAGGCAGAAATGGATGACTACTTATCTATCTTTAAGCGTCACAATCTTACTAAGTTAGCTAGAGCCAAGCCAGGACTTATAGAACCAAGAATTAATAATGGTACGAAAGAAGTATTTCGTGCTATCGAGGAAGCAAGTCAGGAGGTAGAAAATGCGGATTCTCAGTAGTGTACTATTACTTACGCTAGGAGGATGTTCGCTGCTACCCCAGCCTCTTCCAGCCCCAGAACCAATTATTAAAACAGTAACAGAGTTTAAAACTTTAGAGATTTATCAGCCACCTCTTCCCAAAGCGATTGATCTACAAGATGTAGAGTTCTTTGTAATTACAGAGAGAAACTTTGAAGAACAGGTAGCAAAATTAGAGAAAATGCAAGACGGGACTTATGTACTTTTTGGTCTTACTCCACAAGACTATGAGAATATGGCCTATAATTTACAGGAACTACGCAGGTATATTCGTCAACAAAAAGAAATCATTATCTACTATCGTGAAGCTACGCAAAGCGACATAGGTACTGACTCGGAAGATTGGCTAGAGCAAAATGAAGAAGCTCTAGAAGATCAACAACAGGAATAAAAATGTGTAGAAAACTGGGAATTGCTCTGCTGCTTCTTGCCACGGCCATAACTTCTTATGCTCAAGAAGAACCGATTGTTACTGAATCTACTGTAACTTCTGATACGACTACTACACTAAAGTCTCCACCTCCTTCGGCTATAAGCCCTACCATAAATACTTCTAATTCTGACCTGTGTACCTTCGGTGTCGCAGGTGCAGTACAAACTCAAATACTTGGCGTATCTACTGGTACGCAGATTACAGATGATAACTGTGAGATGCTAAAGAACGCTAAGACACTCTACGATATGGGAATGAAAGTTGCCGCAGTATCAGTAATGTGTCAAGATCAGAGAGTCTTTGATGCAATGATGAATGCGGGGACCCCTTGCCCCAAGGATGGACTTGTAGGGGCTGAAGCCAAAGCTGCTTGGGAGAGTGCAGAACTCTCTAGCCCTGAAGAAATCCAGAAGCAAGATCGGGAGCTGACAAAGAATGAGAAAACAGCTATCGGTGCTGGTGGGGTTGGCGCTTTGTTACTCCTCCTCATCGCACTCTGAAATAGTATACGGAACCAGTACAGCTACTGGTCTTAACTGGGTTATGACAAATGTTCTTCCAGCATACACAGGCTTGGAAGTGAATGGTCTTGTTTATCAGTATACTACTATTAAAAACGCAGAGGATGAGATGGTTGTGTACGTGCAGAATGAAAATGCACAAGGCGATGGTTATATTTTTCAGTTTGCAGATAACTGGACAGGTCAGCCCGGAAATACGATAAGACGTAAATTTATATTACCAAACATCACTTCAGACTTCTGGGGTGATGGTTCAATTACTTGGACAGGACAGGGTGAAGTTGTAGACGCCAACGTAATTTATACTTATAAGTATGATACTTGTTCGGACCCTCAATCAGACTCTAGCTGTCCAGGATACGAAAAAGAAGTAGAAGTACCAGAAATACCTTTCGTTGACCCACTAAACGATGAGTTTGTTATGCAACAGATGCAACAACAAGCTAAAATAGACCAAGAACAAGAAGAGGAAGACCGTAGGCGACGACAACGCGAAAGTACTATTGATAGTGCGATAGAAAAAGTGTTGGGGGACGGTACAAATCCAAAGCTAGCCGACGAAGCACTGGAGCTTGCAAAACTTGCAGAATTATACAAAGTGCTTCCGACAAATTATTACGACCTCCTGGATGGGGGAGAATATCTTGAAACTATAAAGCTAAACGGCGGCGAGATTCAAGATAATATGCAAGGACGCAGGGCTAATTATGCCCAAGAGCTTCTTCATAAGAAGATGATAGACCTTCAATATGAAAGATAAATTTATAGAAATGATACCCTACTCGTTTAAGCAGGATATGCTTTTAGTATGTTCTCTTGGACTCAACGTAGGCTTTATCATAGCCTTACTATTTTTGTAAGGGGGAGAGACTAATGAAAAAGATACTAGCAACAGCGGTGGCTTCGTTAGCGGCCACAGGGGCACTGGCACAGACAGAGATTAACGGTACTGTAGATTCTAAATGTATCGTTATGACGGACACCGTAGGTGTCTTCGGTAACCCAAGCCCTAATTTACTTACTACTGATCCACAGAACGGCGGTGTTGAGCCAGTTATTCGATATGACGTAATTGCAGCAGACTTCTATAAAGCTGTAATCTCATTTCCAACTGAGTTTTCATCTGCGCCATCATTGACTGACGTAGTAAACTGGACAGGAGATGTAAATGTATCAGAAGTTTCAGATACACTTATGTCTGATTATGATGCAAACAAAGTAACTTACAACAACACTCACGAGTACAACATGAGCGTTGCCGGAAGTACTTGGTTCAAGATTTCATCGTCAGCAGACTATGGTTTTGCAAAGTCTTTGCCAGCAGGTAACTATACAGCAGTTATCTTGGCAGAGTGTATTCCACTCTAGTGAAACGTCTACTTGCACTACTGTTTGTAAGTGGGTCAGCGATGGCCCACGAGCTTACGCCTACATATCCAAAACTTACTCCGAGTTACATTCCTGGAGTACTGAGCACTCACGTTGTACTTTGGAATGCTCGTCAAGACGTTAGATTTTTTAAAGTAGAAGTCTTTGATGCGGATATGCAACCAGTAAGTTTTATTGCAACAGGGGGAGACTTGAAAAAAGTTGATTATCTCGGTAGAGCTCACATAGAGGTTTTTATAAGGGACCAAGATAAAGATGAAGCTACTTATATCTGCACTCAGTCAAAGCTGAAAAGAGGTGCGGTACAAAAATCATTAGTAGCATCTAAGGTATGTTCAAAAATTAAATGATAAAAGATGCTAGATGGTTTTGGTCGGGTGTATTTATAATAGGATGGGTTTTTGTCTTTTTAGTATCTATGTATGCTAGAGAGGCAAAGGCTCAGTCTGTAAATCTTGCCCTCCCCCAATCACCTTCTAGTTATCAATCAGATAGATTTCGTATTGGAGATAAAGATTGCTCCAATGCAATAGGTTCCTCTACAAATGTGGAATTTGGCGTAGTCGGATTACTAGATCAGCCAGGCTATGATATTGTTGGTCAACAATCGTTTAACGACTATAACAGAAATGTAGGGGTTTATGCCCGTATTACTATACCTCTTGACGGGCCAGAAGAACGTATAAATTGTAATACACTGTACCAACTTGCACTTGAAAGAGAGCGACTTGAAGTGCAAAGACTGAAGCAAGAGCTGGAGAATCTCCGGTCGCTTCAATTTGAGAATGATGATGGCGGAAATTGAATTTGCAGGAATGACTTTTAAAGGCGGCAAAATGATGGTCGTTCTTACCGCACTCTCTACACTCGGAGGAGGATTGTGGGGCGGCTTTGAGTTTTATAAAGACTACATGGATATGAAAGAGATCGTAGAGAATATTGATGTAGGCGCA
>Ga0213867_1000101_pt1 | contig 38209 bp, 70 predicted proteins | sample PICome_12_FD_160120 | JGI IMG/M metagenome (GOLD analysis project Ga0213867, IMG submission 160120) | Coastal seawater microbial communities near Pivers Island, North Carolina, United States - PICO540 | ecosystem: Environmental > Aquatic > Marine > Coastal | place: USA: North Carolina... | reverse complement strand
TGATAAGCGTAAAAAAGATCCACATTCTGGTGTGCCGACCAAAAAACTAAAAAATGAATATTATCTATATTCTGAGAGTGGGTTTACTAATACAAATTCTGGTGCCAGTGGTGGCAATACTCAAGGTTATAGAATCTCAAAGGATTCCATTGCTCGAGTAACATCTGGTATTATGAACGAAAATAACTCAATGGTTTTAGGAAATTTGCACCCAGCAATTAAACCATTAAACCAATTAAGGATGCTCGAAGATGCTACAGTCATTTACACTCTTACACGAGCTCCTGAAAGACGAATTTTCTATATTGATGTTGGGAACCTACCTAAATCGAAGGCTGAACAATATCTGCGAGATATGATGATTCGCCATAAAAACAAGCTTCAGTATAACTCATCCACTGGTGAAATATCTGATTCTCGTAAAATGATGACCATGACAGAAGACTTTTGGTTCCCACGTAGAGGCGGGGAAAGATCAACAGAGGTTGACGTTATGGCTGGTGGAAATGCAGCTGGTTTAACCGATGATACAAACCTACAGTATTTTCAACGGAAATTGTATAAGTCATTGAAAGTTCCTCTATCAAGACTTGAGCCGGAAACAATGTACTCATTTGGTCGTGTTTCTGAGATCAGTCGTGATGAGGTTAAATTTGGTAAGTTTGTAAAACGGCTTCGTGCTCGATTCTCTTGGCTATTCAGTATAATTCTTGAAAAGCAGCTTATTCTTAAAGGTATTATGGGACCAGAGGATTTTGCTGAAATCAGAAATAATATTCGTTATGACTTTATTCAAGAAAATTACTTTGATGAACTCAAGGATGCTGAAATTCTTAGAGAACGTATGTCAACCTTACGAGAGGTAGAGGATCACGTTGGTACATATTATTCTAGAGAATGGGTTGTCAAAAATGTTCTTCAGCTCACGGAAGATGAATGGAAAGAAGAACAGGAAAGAATGAATGCAGAGAAGGAATCTGAACCAGATCCAGATGCTGACATTGATACTGATAATTCACAAGAACCTGAACTTTAATAAATAAAATAAAAATTAAACAACTTATAGGAATCGAAAAATGAAAAGGTTTAGAAACATTCTTTCTGAGGTCGCAGAGCCCAAAGGCGCCGAGGAAAAGAAATTTAAAGACCAACACCAAGTAGAGATTATTGATCCGCTAGGTTTGGGTGACCAGGAAGGTTACAAGCCAAAGGCAATGCCGAAAAAGCGATTGGCTGATTATATGAAAGGCCAGGATGAAACGGCTTATGATCAGGCTCATTCTCAGAGAAAAGAAGGTCAGGCAAAACTTGATCGGGCTCCTAAGTATGAATCTACTGAATTGAACGAGGATCCATCTGAAGAGATTCCTATGATGGTCGGTCAACTAAGATTCATTGAATATGCTGCAAGAGAAATCGAGGACTTTATTACGGATACCACAATGGATCCAGAAGAATGGTTCCAGAACAAATTGGCCGCGGCTCACGGCGAATTGAAAACACTTCATGCATATGCCGAAGGTAAGAGATATGAACCTCCGCATGATGATGACGATGATGAAGATATCATTAAATTGGCGGCTGGTTATCCAATGTATTCATCATATTATGAGGCATTGGAAGAAGGTACTGTTGATCACGGTCATTATACATTTACAGTCGGCCCTAAGAAAAAGGGTGGCAGTGAAGGTGCTCCATCTCACGTAGCGGCAAAAAGATCAAAAATGAATAAAGCTGGTATCCCTCACCATAATAATCCCGGTGAATACGGTGATACAGTTCATGTCAAAGTTACAAATAATAAAACAGGTGCCACAACTAATCACCACGTATATCAAAGAGACACAGATAAGGACTCAGCAGAAGCTCTAATGTCAACACGTACTGTTGGTGCTAATAAATCAGCTGATGCAGCGGCTCATGAAAAAGCCTTACATCATTATTTGTCAGGTAAAAGACCATCGTCTCTAAAGGAAGGTGTGAAGCCTGGGATGATGAAGTTGAAAGATGGCAAATCAGTCAAGGTATCTGCTCAGGAAGCTAAAATGCTAAATGACGTAATGAAATCTCTAAATCCTAAAAACCGTAAGGAAATGGAATCCACAATGATGAAGGATTCACAAGGATTTAAGGACATTATTGCATTTGCAAAGGAAGCTGAATAAGTTATAAATAAAATAAAATTATAAAGAAAAGGTATATTACTATGAAGCTTATAACCGAGGTTACAGATTGCGAGGTACTTACCGAAGCAAGTGAGGAAGGCAAAAAGTCTTACTTCATTGAAGGTATTTTTATGCAAGGCGATATCAAGAATCGTAACGGTCGAGTATACGCTAGTGACATTCTTGATAAAGAAATGCAAAGATACCAAAAAGATTTTATTAACGAAAAAAGATCGCTTGGTGAACTTGGCCACCCAGATGGGCCACAGATCAACGGCGACAGAGTTTCGCACCTCATTACTGAGTTGAAAAGAGATGGTTCTAACTTTTATGGTAAGGCCAAAATTCTTGGAACTCCAATGGGTGAGATTGTTAAAACCTTCATTGATGAAGGGGTTAAAATTGGTGTATCCACAAGAGGCTTAGGTTCCGTTAAACAAACTAAAGATGGTATTATGGAAGTACAACCAGACTTTCATCTTTCAACTGTTGACATCGTAACTGATCCTTCTGCTCCTAGCGCCTTTGTAAATGGAATCATGGAAAATGTGGAATACTATTATGACATTGCTTCTAACGCTTGGTTGCCTGCTCAGGTCCAAGAAGAAGTTGCAGAGGTTATTGAGGAAATACAGAAGGAAGCTAAAGTACGTTATAACAGAATCACACATACGATCGATGAAAGTGCTGCGGCACGGATGTTTGAAACGTTTATTTCTTCGTTAAAAAAGTGATTTTTATAAATATTTTAGTAATAAATAATTCATAATCGAACAGAGGAGAATACCAATGGCAGAAGATAAAGGAAAGCGATTCGTTGCCGATGACGGTGTTTCAAGCGTACCAGAGCCTGTAACCCCAGCCGGTGGCGAAGACAAAAAGAAGAAAGGCAAGCCAGAAGAAAAAATGGATGCCGTAACACCTGCTGCTGGCGATAAAGCCGGTGGTGTGAAGGAAGATGCTGAAGTTGAAGCAACTGATGAGCAAATCGAAGTTGTGGAAGAAGAGGTAATTGAGGTTGAGGAATCAATCCAACAAATTATCGAAGGCATGGATCTTTCAGAAGAATTTAAATCTAAGATTTCCGTTGTTTTTGAAGCGGCAGTTAATGAGTCTGTAAAGGCTCGTGTTCAGAAAATCGAAGAAGAGCTTAACGAAAAGCTTGAAACTGAATTGTCTGAAGCTGTTGAATCAAAGGTTACAGAGATCGTTGATAATCTTGATTCCTATCTTGACTATGTAGTCAATGAATGGATGACAGAGAATGAAGTTGCTATTGAAGCCGGAATCAAGGTAGAAATGGCAGAATCGCTTATGGATGGATTGAAAGATCTATTCACTGAGCATAACATCGAAATCGATGACGAGAAGTTTGATATCGTCAAAGATTTGGAAGAGGAATTGGCAGAATCTAATGATCGTGCCAATGAGGTCGTTAATGAAAATATTGAGCTCACAAAAGAGATTGCCTCTCTAAAATGTGCTAAAGTTTTTGAGGAATCTACTTCCGATCTGACTGTCACTCAAAAAGAGAGACTACGTACTCTTGCTGAAACACTTGATACGTCAGACATTGATGAGTATACTCAAAACCTCAACACAATTAGGGAGACCTTCGTCTCGGAGTCAACCTCGGCTACGACAACAGAAGATGTTCTTGATGAGGAAGATGAGATTATCACAGAAGAACAGGAAACGGTGAAGAAGACAGTCTCTGACTATGCTTCTGTCAACGCTCTTGTTGAGGCGCTCAACGCAAGAAAATAATTGAAAATTAAATTTTTATAAATATTAACAGTAATCAAATAATAACAAGGAGATAGAAATATGTCAGAGACAAACTATCAAAAGCTTGTGGAAAAGTGGGGGCCAATCCTTGAGCACGAATCTTTTTCACCTATTCAGGACTCTCACCGTAAGTCCGTAACGGCTACAATTCTGGAGAACACAGAAAAAGCCCTACAGGAATCTGGTGATCTTTCTGCTAACATGAGCATGCTTACTGAGGCACCTACCAACGATGCTGGTACAGGTGGTTTTGGTTCGGCATCTGCTCCAGGTGGACCAACTGCTGGTTATGACCCAGTATTGATCTCACTTGTTCGCCGTTCTATGCCAAACTTGATTGCATATGATATCTGTGGTGTTCAGCCAATGACTGGCCCAACAGGTCTTATCTTTGCAATGCGTTCACGCTATGACACTCAAGCGGGTAACGAGGCATTCTATGGTGAGGCAGATACAACTCACGCAGGTACAGGTGCACAGGTTGGTTCAACTGGTGGCGCAGGTACAGGTAATACTTCACTGTTTGACTCAGGTGCAGGTATGGCAACTGCTGCGGCTGAAGCTCTAGGCGACGGTAACGGTACAAACTATGCAGAAATGGCATTCTCAATCGAGAAGGTTACTGTTGCTGCTAAGTCACGTGCGTTGAAAGCAGAATACACAACTGAACTTGCTCAGGACCTTAAGGCAGTTCATGGCTTGGATGCAGAATCTGAGTTGGCGAACATCCTTCAGTCTGAAATCCTGACTGAGATCAACCGTGAAGTTGTTCGTACAATTTACAACACTGCTTCTGCTGGTGCTACAAACACTGCTAACGCAGGCATCTTTGACTTGGATGTGGATGCTAACGGCCGTTGGTCTGTTGAGAAGTTCAAAGGACTTATGTTCCAAATTGAACAAGAAGCTAACCAAATCGCAAAAGACACAAGACGTGGAAAAGGTAACATGGTTATCTGTTCTTCAGATGTAGCTTCTGCTCTTCAAATGGCTGGTGTACTTGACTATGCACCTGCTCTTAACGGTAACTCTTTGGAAGTTGATGACACAGGCAACACATTTGCTGGTGTTCTTAACGGCCGCTATCGTGTATACATTGACCCATATGCTGGTTCAAACTACATGGTTGTTGGTTACAAAGGTTCATCTGCATTTGATGCAGGCTTGTTCTACTGCCCATACGTTCCTCTACAGATGGTCCGTGCCATCGGTGAGAACAGCTTCCAGCCAAAAATCGGGTTCAAAACTCGCTACGGTATGGTTGCAAACCCATTCGCGGAAGGCGCAGTTCAGGATTCACAAGGTCTTGGTGCTCTTACAGCTAATGCTAACAAGTACTACCGTCGTGTACGTGTGGCAAACTTGTTCTGATAATAAAAAGAAGGGCGGATATAACCGCCCCACTTTACTACCAAACTTAGGGAGATCTTCGGATCTCCCTTTTTTTATTCCATTTCTAATTCGCGTTCAATAAACTCTGCTTCTACTTTGCAGTTAGGATATTTACGGTCAAGATAGAGAAGTTCTTCTGAAGTTGCATAACCAGAATATTCTTCTCCTTTATGAACAACAACTCCAGCTTCGTTAGTAACTGTAATTTTGTAAAATCTTTTCCACATTGTGTGTCTCCTTTTGATATAACCATATTATATCATATGAAAGCAAATGTCAATAGTTAATTTTACTTTTTTATTCCATATCTTTTCGCCATTCGCAATAATAGTCCCAAACATAAAACACTAAAAAATATGCAGCAATACCACCAAAAATAGGTACACCAAAGAAAAGTGCGACTGTTAAATCTGCGACTATAAATGTTGCGATATAATCATACCAGCGTATCATTTATTCATCTCTGAAATGCAGATCCATACAAATCCACCAATGATAAGAGCAAGGATCATTGCTGCTGTAACTGCTTCACCCATTGTCACTCGCAATCTGACGCTCAAATGGTGCCATCACTGCTTCTGCAAATTCCATAAATTCCTCATTTCGAGCCGCCTCTTCCATTAGATTAGACGCATGATAAATTTTTGCTAATTTATTAAACTCTCGTTTGGGAACACCAATTTCATCGAGCATTTTTTGTGCAATATCTTTTTGCAGATCTTTTTCTGCTGACACTCGAGTCATTGAATCTGACATTTCACGCAGAGCATTTTGAATATCCTTGCGATCCTTGTCTGTAATTGTCGTGGGTAGACCACCATTATTATCCATAATTACTCCTTAATTTTAAGTTCAAACTCACCATTTTTTACTACAAAGGTACCAAACAATTCACCAGAAAATCTAACATATTTTCGGCCACCATCAATCATATTACCGTCAATGACAAGCATATCATGATGACATTGACTATACCATAGATTGTCATCCTTATCCTCAATCATTGCAAATTCTAGTTCCTCAACCACATCCGCATTGGTAATCAATATATTATTTTCATCTGAATATGTCAATCCAAAATATCTATTACCAAATTCTGGGTGAGGAGTTTCCCTATAGAATACATCATATGGGCGATCAGACTGACGCAGGTCGGTCGTACATACATATTTTATTGGTACACCATCTTTCTTTTCATAAATCTTCACCACCTTATCTACGTTAAAGATATTGGCGTGTTTGATTGAAAAGGACATAATATTCTCCTATAAAGGCGTGGGTGTGGATCCGGCAAGTTGACACAATTTTTCAATCAATAGATTGGTAACAATAACATCGGCGTTATCGTGTGCTAGATCTGTTTCTTCGATTACAATACCGTGCTCTGAAATTTTTTCATTTTCCTTTAAAACAGCAAGATCATATACAACAGTATTTGCATCATCATCAAAATCTTCCGTGCAAACTAATTGCCACTGTGGCCAATCCAATACAATTTGTTGACGTTGATTGGTCTCACTGATTGGTTTAAAAGGTGCGTATTCGATTAGATAGTTATAATTAGTCATATTAACCTCTTTTTTTAATTATTTACCTCAAGAGGGTTACCACTCTCGTCGCAAGGTGTAAGAATAATTGGACAATGAATTTCAACAAAGAAAATATCTTCATCATAACCGAGGTCATTTACACCTTCGTTATAGTTTTCCTGCCACGCTTCTTCAAGCTCCTCTACATATTCATCAATGTTTGCATGAACTTCATCCTTAGAAGGTCCCCATGCATGAATATGCCACTCTTCTGAAATGCCATCCCAGGTTTCAATCAGTTCATAATCATAATCATCAAGCTCGTGATAGGTCGTTTCCTCATCATCATCAGGCATCAAGGCCTCCCGGCACTCGTCATATCCACCATAATCCTCTACAAGGATATCTCGGTTTTTAGCCCAGGTGTCAAGTTCCTCATTTGTCTCTGGGACCTGAATTAAATATTTTCCCCATCGCCAACAAACCTCGAGTGTGGCAAATACGGTGGTACCATCCTCGAGTGTTTTCTTGAATCGTTCAGATTCATATACGGATTTTTTCCATTTAGGTTCAAGTGTATAATATCTCACATCAAACTCCCAGTAAAGTTTTCAGGACCAGGATACATGGATTCATCCTTTGATCCAATTTTAACAACAACACATTTTCCGGCAGTCTGAACTGCACACTTTTTTGCCTCGTCAACTGTGTCAAATTCCTTACGAAACGTTTTAGATGTTTTCAAAAAACGACTGGTTTTTGTTTCAGTGACCCATACCCAGCCAATATCTGGGCGATACATTTTTACGCCGTACTTATTCGTCTCTTGTGTCATATGGCTCACTCTCGTAATATTCTTCTGAAAAATAATCCTTTACCACATCTTGAACAAAGCCAATAGACGTATCGGTATATTTTGCAATGTCAGTATCCGGAACACCTTGGTGTGCCAGTTCCTGAATCTCGAGAATTACTTGACCCATCTTACTCATATTACCCCCTAGATTTGAACAGGTTCGCAACCGGTCATTGTGACCATCTTTTTTATAATAACATCAATGTCGTTCTCTGTCAACCATCCTTTTATGGTATCACCAGCTTCGGTAATCCCAGGTGCCTCCACCATGGAACCATCCTTAAAAACACCCACTTCCCAGAGATTTTGTTGGTGGCCGTAGCTTGCCTCATTACGAACAATACTAAGTTCCCACCTTCCAAAATCTAAAATTACCTGTTCTCCAATGGGTGAATTTGTTTTTCTTTTTTCAAAATCAGAAAATTTCATTCTACCTCAAACCCAGGATTATCGAGGATTTTTTGTGCTCTCATCTCCTCGTACTCCTCTCTGGTCTGCTCCTTTTTACGGAATACCAAGGAACCATTATCGGTTTCCCATTCAATTGTATCGCCAGGTCTTAAACCTATCTCCTCACATATTTCCTCTGGAATAGTAAAGATGACGTTATTTGCATCGTTTGGATCATCCTGGAATAAATCTTCAACTTTATATGTATTCATTATTGCACCCATACGTGATGGAATTTTTCAGGAAGATTTTCACATGAATATTGGTCAGCCTCAACATAGTTTAGAACTTTGACACACTCACCAGTGGAATGACTAAACCAAACATCAGGCAGTTCTGCTGCAGACAGCATTGCATATGTAAAACCAAATACTAGAAGAAATACGGCCAAGCCAATTGAAATAGTTTCAGTATTAATCATTGTATGTATCCTCGAACCATTCATAGAAAATTTCTATAGCCTCATCTCTATTAAGGCCAAACCGCCGACGTAGCAGACGAGGACCCTGGTATAGGTTTGAAATATCCTCATCAATCTTGTCCGCAAGATAAATACGATATTGCTTAATGTCAAAATCATCAATCGGATCGTTAATCCGGGTTAATTCCGGAACCTCTGTTCCTTCATATGTAATCATGCTGCTGCCTCCCATTCAGTAAATTCAACAATGTTTTCCAACCGCTTGACCAGCTCACGGCCATAGTCAGTAAATAGAATGCCTCGGTTCCAAACCCAATGTTCGACATCCTGACCGTGATAAAAATCATCACCTTGAGTCAACCAGCGAAGAGCGGTATCTTCATCACCGGCACCCATATCGATGGTCTTTTGAACCAATTCTTTGAACTCACGAAGATCGGCCTCAGTTTGGGCTACTTCTAGCTCGTATTGTTCACGAGCAGCCTCAGCGACTTGGTCGGCCTCCTTCTGCAACTCTTCCATTGACATGGCCTCAAAATCCATAAAACGAGGGCGGATGCCATACGCATCCTTATACGCGTCCCAGATAAAGGACTCAAGCTCATGCCGCTTGAAATCCTCGACGGTATGCACACCGTACTCAGCCCAATGGGCGAGATCAGTAGTGATCATACCAGTCCAAGAGCCAGGGTTGGCATCCAACCACGCCTGTTTTTCGGCGTTGAGGGATTCGATGTGTTGAAGAAGAGTAGTCATAATGATCTCCTATTAAGCGATCTCTTTAAACCCAACAGCGGCAACTTCGTATTTTTTGCCTTCAAAGAACATTTGGTCACCCATAGATGTTGAACGCAAACCGTATTCAATACCGTCAACAACTTCCAAGGGAGCCATAACAGTAACGTCATCATTGCCATCTTGTGGCATTTTCTTTGACCAGCTGTCCATGATATTTTGTGTCCAGCGATAAGCATATTCTAAGGCTTCATCACCAGTACGTTCGCCAACCTCAACGAGAGCAACCGTACGAGGTGCCTCATTTACGTCAAGAAAAGCAGAGTGGATAACAGCAACAGAACTCATAATATATTTCCTTTTTTTCACCTTATATAACTAATATATACCATCTATAGTAAAAGTCAACCATTTTTTTAAAAAAATTTCAACTTTTTTAGGCTGCCTTACGAGCAAGGACAGCCTCAGCATCAAATACAGAATACCAGATCATCTTACGATTTCCTTCTTCATCCAATTCCTTAGAGAAACGGAACAGAGAAGCAACAGCCTTGATGCCCTTCATATTCTTTCCGGATACACCCATCTCACGAACAGCTTGTTTAAATGTGCAAACAGAATCCACACCAACAGCTGCCAAGATAGCTGCATTTTTGCCAGAGTATTGATATCCAGTTACATAGTTTTTCATAAGAATTTCTCCGTTTTTCAAACCTTATATAACTATACTACCATACTATGAGCAAATGTCAACCCTTTTTTTAAAATTATTTTAAATTTTTTTGTTATAACGATATATTTCTTTGTTATAAAGAAAGTGAGGATACTAGATTCATAGCAACTGCGGTCCCACTGATACTGGATCCAATCATAATTGCTCTATCGCCCCATTGCATACCTACAAACACCCAGCCCATTGAGCTGAGGATATATGCTATTTGACCAATCTGTACAAAATTGGCACTTATTGAAAAGACCCCTATAACTGCAAGGATCATAGCAATCCATTTTACATACCAGTCCAAAGTTCCAGTAGGGGTAGTTGGTGTGAGGTCCTCAACCTCACTTTGTAATTCAGCAAGTTCCTGTTTTAATCGCTTGCGTTCCTTTGAAAGCTCAGCCGCAAGTGCTGATGCTCTATTTTCTCTGGAAGCTTCCTTAAATTCTTGCTGAGTAGTAGTCTCGTCCAAGTTCATTGGCCCTCATATTTCATATTCAAAGTTCTGACAGGTTTCACCCCGCCGTAAAAATTTAGCACCGTTCCGAAGATGGAACTTTTCAGCCATTTCGGTTAAAGGACTCAATGTACAAAACCGCTTAATGTGTGGCTTTTCTCGTTTAATGACATCGGCTGTATCAAAAATAATTTGTCTACCAGCACCTCTAGCATAACTCCATACTGTATAGAACATTGCAGTATCTGGTTCGTCAGTATTGTTTAGATCATCCTCGGTGATACCAACACCTTTCGTGTATGCGACACATACGACAGCTCTCATAATACCATCGCCTTCTTCTGTCAAGCCATAGACTTCACGCCCATCAGATGTCCGCCATTCCTTTGTTAAATGCGGCCGAACCGGATCGTCGTTTATATGTCCTAATTGCCAATCATCATTCAAAAGTATTAACATTTTAATCCCATAAGTTCTCAAAGTATTTTCCGAATAGTCGGAAGCCATTACTTATTCTTTCTTGTTCTGCTTTCATTTCTTCTCTATCTTCAAAACGAATAAACACATCGTCCTTATTTGCCTTGCAATCAAAGGCATATATCATTTCATCCATAACCCAATCCCAACGAGCAAAATGTTTAGGATCAACTTCACCGTTCATACCGTAGGCTTCAATTTGTTTTTTTGTAGCACGAAGTTCTTTTGGCACGTCGGCATTATCAACAAACGGAGCACCGTGTTTAGTTTTCTGTAACTGTTTGAGCATAGGCAAGATAATAGGAGCAAGTATATAATCCATGCTCCAAGTGTCCCATGGATCAATGTGAACCTTAACTTTTTGTTCTCTGCGATCGATGAATAGATTAATCGTACAGTTATATATGCTCTGTAACAGATCCTCGAACTTTTCAAGGAATCGTTCAAATCTAGTATATTCCTTAGCTCGTGGCCAATCTACGTATCCATACTTATCGTTCATATAATTTGTATGGATATTACTGATCCATCTGTTGGGATAGGGTCCTATTTTAACTTTCATATTACTCCAGAATATCTGCAATTTTATGGGCTAGTTGACGGAACCACATTTCGTCGTGGCCTCGAGTTGTCTCCGCAGCAGTTCCAATTCGGATGCCACTTGTTTCCATAAATGATCTAGGATCGTTAGGAATACCATTTTTATTTACTGTAATATCACCAACAGTTTCAAGAAGATCTGCTGCTTCACGACCACTATGTCTACTGTCCTTTAGATCAATCAGAATGATATGACTATCAGTTCCACCAGTCTGTACCGTCAATTCACGTTGACGTAGGGTGTCACACATTGCCTTTGCATTACGTACGACTTGAGCCGCATATTCTTTAAACTCAGGTGTGTTTGCTTCAATAAAACATTGAGCCTTTGCGGCAATGATATTCATTAGTGGACCGCCTTGAGTTCCTGGGAAAACAGCACTATTAATCTTTTTGGTAAAGGCATCATCGTTCCAAAGAATAATACCACCACGAGGCCCTCGTAGCGTTTTATGAGTCGTACTGGTTACGATATCTGCATAATCACAAGGATTATCATAAACTCCACCAGCAATCAGCCCTGAATAATGAGCCATATCAACCATCAGTAGAGCACCAACCTGGTCTGCAATAACACGGAACGCTTCCCAATCAATCTGCCGAGGATATGCGGAAGCACCAGCAATAATCATTGCCGGGTTAACTTCTGCTGCTTGCCGCATTATTGCATCATAGTCCAACCAACCAGCATCATCAACACCATAATGATGTGCTTCGTAGTTTTTACCAGAAATATTTACTGGAGCACCGTGAGATAGGTGGCCGCCAGATGCTAGATCCATACCGAGGATTTTATCTCCTGGCTTTAAAAAGGCTTGAAATACAGCAACATTGGCATTTGCACCAGAGTGTGGCTGTACGTTTGCAAATTTTACGTCATAGATTTCCTTCAGCTGGTCAATCGCCAACCGTTCAATCTCGTCCATATGCATACAGCCATTATAATATCGTTTTCCAGGATAACCTTCGGCATATTTGTTTGTAAAACAACTTCCTGCTAAATCCATGACAGCATCACTTGCAAAATTTTCACTTGCGATTAGTTCAATTGTTGTGTGTTGTCTGTCTGCTTCTCGTGCAAGAATTGCACTAATTCTGCTGTCCATTAATAATTCACTCCAAAATTAAAAAGAAAAATTAAGCTGTTTTGGCCCTCTCGGATTAAAGGATTCCACATTTGGTTCGGCAAGCGGTGTTGTGGTACTTGTGTCGTGATAATCGCCATCGGCAGAATAAACTCTGGTGACTACATCTTTATACATAGTGCCATTGCGCCAACGATACGTCGACATTTCCCTACGAATTACACCTTCAGTGTCAGAATCAAAAGCTGATTTAAATGGTCCTTCTTCCATTGATGGTTCCTCCCTTTGAGTTTCTTCCTTATATCGCCGAAGCATATAATCGTAGTATCCTTCTCGCATTATGTACCTCTAAACCTATTATTTAATTCCATAGAAAAACTTTGGCTTTGGATTAAATCCTCAAAATAAAACGTGTGCTGGTACACGTCGGTCCATCGGACCACATGCCAACTTTGTTTTTCTAGGTGGCGTTTACACCAATCCTTCGCAGAACTTTCCAAATCACTATGGACTGCTACCCTATAATTATCGTCGGAGGCCATCCATCTATTTTTATATTCAGATATTTCAAGTGGTGTCATCATTATCTAAAGTACCTTTTAAATTGCTTTCCCTTCGAGATAGGGAATCAAATCTCTCTGCAATTGTTGTTCGTTTATACATGCTACACCCACAATAGGCATTGGTCGAGCAAACTCTATAACCAATCTCTGTACGTATTTTTGTATATCTTCCTGATTTTGCATTGATTCCATACATTCTTCTTGTGTTTCAAATGTTGGATTCGTAAAAACAAAAGCAGGAACTTCTTCCCATTGTGCGAATAGCACGAGTAAAAACCAAGTCATTCGTCTGACCTCTCTATAAGTTTCTTGGACATTTCGTCCCTTATATCTATAACTTGTTCATTTTCAATCACACGAATGATAGTATTTGTTAAGTCTACCTCACGCCTGAGCCAATACATTTTTTCCTGTAATTTCTCGAGCTCTTTTTGGTAGAACTCTAGTTCCCTTTCCTTGCGGAGTTTTTGCTCAATTACCTCACTGAGCAAAATAATCTTTTTGGGTGCTTCCTCCATTAAGATCTCCTAGTTTAGAAAAAGCCTCGACCGGGGATTATAGCATGGTCAATAATAAGTAAAATAAGAGCACCTACAACTCCCCAGAAAACAACCTCCAAAGGTGTCAGTTCAGACACCTTTGTGTTAAGACGGCTCAGCCAGTCAAACATTAGGCAGCCTCCGCCATTTCCAAGGCAACGTTGAGAGCATCAACCTTACGCTTGGCGTTTGTACCGAACCATGCAGAGGTCATCCGAGTATCGGCTGAACGACCTAACTCGTGGTCAGTCAAATAGGTGACTGCATTGTAAGCATTCCACCATGAACCAGGACGGAATTCAGCACCAGGCTGAGACTCTACAATGTCCATGGCTCGTTGAGCGGTGCGAGACAATTCCTTGCCTTCCTTCTTAGACTCACCAAACACCTCAACAAGGAACTTCTGAAGATCAAACTTGTTGTATTGCTTAGAACCAAGGAAGTTTGCAGCCTCTTCAAATTTTTCAATTCTCTGGTGAGACAGTCCAAGGATTTCCTTCACACGCTGAGGGTTAAACTCAGAACGGTGATTAACACGGACACCAGGCATACCCTTTTCATTCAGGGCAACAGTCAAGGTGTTATTGCAAACGACACGTTCCATAACGAATTTAATGTCGATTGATTTGCCGTATTGGTGTGGGTTAGAGAACAGAAGGTAACCCTTTACCTCGTCACCGTTAAACAGGCTGAAACCATCACGGACATCAGCAAGAGCCCAGACGATCTGACCGTCCTTGAGCGAACCAGCGGTGTCCATAATCATATCACCGTTAGAAACAAACTCTGTAAAGAAGTCAAACGCCTCAGCATTCTGTACAGGATTCCAACCAGGGCCAACCTGGGTTAGGATCTTACCATCGCTTGAGCGTACGAGAGCTTGTGAACCAGTCGCAACATTATCACCTTTATAGCGAATGAATGTATCAACCTTTTCGACCTCCCAATCAAGACCAGCTGCCTCCATCATCATACGTGGAGTCATAAAGTCGTGTACGGGAGTACCAAGTCCGTGCCAAGGCTTGCCTTTGGATTCACGGTATGCCATTTGAGCCTGGCCAGCTACAATTTCAAGTTCATGTGCCATGATGTATCTCCTCAATTTCAATCATCATATAGTAATATATATCATTTAAAAGCAAATGTCAACAACTTTTTTGCTTTATTTTCACCTTTTTATGCCGCCTCTTTATCCAAGGAATATTCGACGGGTTTAAAGCAAGGGAACTCGTCACCGTAAAGATCGGCGACCAACCACTCATTTGTCTGTGAGTCGTAAAGATAAAGATATTCAGCACCAAAATAATCACCAGCATCAGCTAGGTAAGAATTTCGATCCGAATATTGTTCTGGGAATTGATTTTTGTGGACCGCTTTTTCCAGGTCCTCGTATAGGTTTTCAGTCAAACCTGACAGATAACCAGCATTGGCAACTGCCTCAGCATCATATGATTCGCTGTAATTGCGAACCAATAATTTACCATTATAAGAAACGTAACCGTCGTAGTGGCAATAAGTCGCCGTTACAGTTCCGTCAGCCTTTTCATAAGCAATCATTGATGCAGTACCCATAATGTATCTCCGTTTTTTCACCTTATACTACTAATATAATACATTAAAAGCAAAATGTCAACACGTTGGAACGATTTTTTTTAATTTTTTTTCAAATATTTTCAAATTCGTTTTTGTGTGTCTTTTCAAGGGTATATGCCCCTTCTGGTAGTTTCCACGCTTCCATCATTTTTAAATACATTTCTGGCTTCATTGTAACTACATCAAACATCTGGGTCTTTTCGTTCCACTGTCTGATATGGCAATATTCGTCATAGAGAAGAATACCGACGTCCTCTAGCTCACCGGTAGCGTCCAATATTGTTATTAGGGTTTCATCCCCATCCATTTCTATGGTAAACATTCATCCTTTCCCCTTATACCACTTTTCGTACACATATTTTATTTTATGCTTTTCTGGGTGTCTGTGTATCCACTGGCCTGTGGAAGGATCAAAGTTTTTCTTAAACCAATTATCTAATTTTCGATTTCCTGTCTTAATGTTAAGATTTACTGCTTTACATTTTTCGTCAAACTCGTGATCTGACATAATGCTCTCATTTTCAACCTCATAGGCATATGCTGCAATACATAGCTTTATTCTGAGACGTATCTCTTTTTCCTTCTCGGTCCCCCAAGTTGGATTTATTTCTTTCTCATAAAACTGTTCAAGGCTCATCAGTGTATCGTATCATTAGTTGTTTCCAATCCATCTAGCATATCAAAGGTATAATCTCCATAGCCTGCCTTAATAATATCGACGACATCTGGATCATCACGATCTGTATCAACAGGCATTGCTTGCAATCTTACTCCTCCAACATCAAAAAAAGCATCACGTACAAACTGTTCAGCCTCTTCTTTGGTGTCAAAAGATTCTGCATCAATCACACCAAAAGGATTGTGTTTTGCAAACAGAGCGTACGATCTAGGATCTTCTCTTAGCATATTGACTCTACCTTCCAAAATCTCTCTTGGCTCGATGAAATCTTGCATTGAATAGGATCCCAAAAATACACCAAGCTTATTGTCTATGAGTATATACCTAGTTTTTTTAGCCATTTAACCCTTTATAACCTTCCCACCAATCTGGTGCCGCACGACCCTTTTCCCATTTGGCAAAAGGTTTTGCCATATGGTAGTAGTTTCTATAGGCCTGTACTGGATCACCTTCTACCTTACATTCTGGGAAGTGGCTCATCGCCTGAGGAAATTCAGTAAGACCTACTTGCGGAATATTATTAGGAGGTGTTTTTAATACCTCTCTAAGCTTATTTATGGTCATATGATTCTTTCCATAACGATATTCGAACTCTTCTGCCAATCCGACAAAGTGCTCATAGTGCCATAGATAATTGTCCTTGGACTCCATGGTCCATTTGGTACAAGGGTGGTAATGATGGACCGCCTTGTAGAGAACGGCCTCTAGGTTGCTGTTAGGATGTACGTAATATTTTACCATACGTTTACCAGATTTTGATGGCCGTAGTTCCATATGACCATCCAGCATACGATGAGCTGTAGAGAGCATTTGTCCTGACTCTACAACCATTTTTGAAGAATGTTTATCGCAAACACTTTGTGCTGAAATGATAGGGTCCATATCAGTAACAAAAATATTCATAATTTAACCCCAGTCTTTGAAGTTACCATCTTCTTCATTATCATTATAACCCTTCGTGTATTCAACAATTTCTGCAGGAGTCATATCATCTAGCTCAACACGAACAGATCGGTACGTATCACCAGTGTAATAATGAGGGTTGTAGCCACGGCCATAGTAGCTATCAGCAGATCCGCGATCGTAAGGGCTGCCGTGACGTTCATCATACTTAGACATCATTTAATTCCTCTACTGTAATTTGATATACTTTGCCATTCATGTCTTCCATGAGCATGGTCTTTTTTGTTGACAGAAAATAGCCGTCGGTAGGGTGTAGATCCATCATGATGCTACCTACATCAACGATTTTATTTTCAGCCTTATCATTGGTAAAGTGCCGTTTGATTTGGTCGGCAATCCAGTCACAATAAGCTAACATGACAATTTTCCTCTTTAAACCTTATATTACTAATATAATACACGGAAAGTAAAAAGTCAACCATTATTTGAAATTATTTTAAAAAAACCAACGATATATTCCTATAGCATCAATGATCATAAAGAATCCATTCTGTACGATCATAGGTTTATCTCGTAGCCTTAGGAATAAAAAGAACAGTATAATGTGTCCTGCAAAGAAGAGAAGGAATCCAATCTTGGATGCCTCAATGTTGAGAGATAAAAGAGTCCCTGCGGTGAGGAACATCGCTGTTGCAATCCATTTTAAATTCTGAATCATAGTTCATCAAACTTTTTCCGAACCGCTAAAAAGTGCTCCAAGTAGTCGAACGTGTTAATTTTAAAAACTTGAGGTTCATGATCATCAACAGCAATCAGAATGACTGCTTGTTTAATAGGAACTCCAGTCCGTTCTAAAAAGGCAGCCGCATAAAACGAGGCCTGCATAAAATAATTTTGGATCTGATCCACTGACTTAGGGCGGCGAGATGTTTTAAAATCAATTACTGATAACTCACCATCCCATTCTGCAATACAGTCAACCTGACCTGCAGTCTGAAGTTTATCGCTGTATAGGAATTCCTCTTGGAACCAGATGTTATTGATGTTCTCATCAATCAGTGGCTTGATTGTATTAAACATAAAAAGATTTGCAGGCTGCTGTTTGCCTTTCCAATCCTCTACGTTATCAATATAATCTTCTGCAAGTTTATGAACCGCAGTACCACGTCCAGCTGCCTGCCGAGAGATCTTATTTGCTTCCTCAGTACCAACCCTAGCCCTCCAGGCCTTGATTGCTTCCTTACTTAGAATTGATAGGACAGTGGTAATTGAGGGATATGCATTGCCCTCTGGTGTGAAATATCTACGACCACTCTCGGTCGTTTCTCGTGTTAATTTAGGTAACTCAATACCATGATCGACATGGTTAAACATAACAAATCCTCATTCTTTTCTATATTATAATTGGTTCAGGTCTTTTTGTCAACCCTTTTCTGCCAAGCTTCTTCAAACCCATCCTCATGATAATATGCCTCATGGTTTCCCCATAATCGTTTGAAATATCCATCAGCGGAATCCAATGCAGTTTTTTCATCAACATCCAAGTGGCCTTTAACCATCCAAAATAGTTTATAGGCTTCCTTGATCTTGTCTGGCATCATCCGCCCGCACGAACTAAAGGGGTTCCAGTAATAATGGCCCCAGCATCAGCGGAATCTCCAATTCTAGCGACTGGTCTTCCAAATGCATACACGAAAAGTGAGCCGGTGTTTACAACTGCTGCATGAGGTATACAATATTTTCCTGCCTTAATTGTATGAGAACCGATGTTATCACCTGGGCAGGATATGGGTTTCCCTCCCGCAAATACCGCTGTCTGAAATGCTCCGGCAATATTTGCGGTAGCACTACAAGGGTGTCCTGTTGCTATTCTATCTACTGGCCATCTTGCTACTGGTCTCATGGTCGTACGTTATCCAATTCTGAAAAATCTATTCCCGTATTTGCCAACAAATCCTTGAGCTCGGTTGTTGATGTAAATGTGTTACTTGTATCAAACGGAGCATCAGTATTTGCATATTCCTCAAGTACCGTATTATCCGTCGGTGGCATTGTTTCATCAAGATTATTTATGAATCCAGGAAGTGCAGTCTGTATATTCCATACAAAGTTTTGAGTATAGGACGCACCGACGGTATCTTCAGTACCTGGATTTTCAGTATCCTCATAACTCAACGTAAATGAAAATGTACCTTCGACCTCCTCTTGTGATGGTGTATTCCACGCACTCAAAATATAATCAGTTTTATTTGGTGTGGTCGTATATTCGCCGATAGAAATATTGGTTGTTTCCGTATTACCTAACCAACCCTGATCATCATAATCAACCAATGTATAGCTTTCATCGGGAAAAATTGTATAAGTAGAATCCTTAACAATCCATATTTGATTATTACTAATTGCTGTAGCAGTAACCCAGTTAGGTTTGCTATTTATTGTGACACCAAGATACGTAGATGCATTTGGCTGTGTCAAAGTAACGACATATGAAAAATTTAGATTCCCATATATTTCTGGGAATTCGGTAAGTGGATCCGGGTCTCCCAGATCCACTATTGTATAATTATTTCCACCTACAATTGCATAATCTACCATTTTTCACCTCAAGCGTGAGCTGGTTCTACCAACCTCAGATTTCTGTTTAATTTTTCCTTTGCAATTATATATTCTTTTACTACACCTGAGCGAACGATATCTGCCGGTTTAAAGTTGACAACCTTGAACGACTGAATTTTTCTAATAACATTCATAAAGTCTGCAAGGCCAGATATATCTGCTCTATTTCGTGATTGTTGTAGATCGTCCTGTGCAGTATCGCCACAGAAGATAATTTTTGATGATTCACCTACACGTGTAATAATGGAATCCAATTCATGATATGTCATAGATTGACATTCGTCTACGACAATAATTGCATTATCGAATGTGAGACCTCGTACAAATGATGAAGTCATAAATTCAATAATTCGTTTTGATTTTAAAATTTCCCAGGCATCTCCCCTCCCAAAGAGACTGTTAACAATATCTTGATATGGTGCTGTGTAAACGGCTTCCTTTTGAGCCTTCGATCCAGGCATAAAGCCTTGTTCTCGGGTCTGTACTGCGGATCTGACTACAATAACTCTTTCGTATTCAGGTAGTTCCAGTACATCGGATAGTGCTAAATATAAAGCACACATTGTCTTTCCAGTTCCAGCGGTCCCTACTGCAGCAATATTAAAGTCTTCATCATATAAATCAAATAGGGTTTCTTGCGTATCCGTAATAGGCTCAATATCTCTCATGGTCAGTACATTTGTTTGCCTATTTGCATTCGCTTTACGCTTTTGTTTCTGTGAAAGACGCCGCTGCGATGATGCCATATGGTTTCTCCTTTTTTAAAGCATGATTGTGTCACCAATCATTAATTGTGTTTTTAATTGATCGCGATCCGGGATGGTGCGATTTTATGTTTTTTAGAACATCACGAAACCCACTGTCAGGTTTGCCGACAGAGAGATTGCCGCCTGCATCAACCATAGGCGGCTTTAAAAGGATTTGAGTTAGATGGGGATTATCTTTGACGAATTGGTCACGTTCGGATATAGACATCCGAATTTCTGTTATTTCATCGGTTTCATTATTTTTAAAATTATAAGTGGGCATTCATACTCCTATAAAAAAAGAGGCAGCCGTTAACAGGTCTGCCTCTCGATCATAATAAAAAATAACCTGTTGTTAGATGTATTTATATCATCCAACCACTAGTTCGTAAATATCTTTCCAATTATTTACACGGGTTGCGGCACCAGTATAACCACTGTTGTGATTGTGTGCCATCAGAACTGAATTCAGTCCAAATTTTAAGCCGCATTCAGCATTCTCCGGCTTATCTTCTACCCAGTAACAACCGGTACCTTCGTATTGGCATAATTCGCCATCCTTATCAGCACCAGTGTCGAGATAAATGTATTTTTCAAATACGGTGTCGCCAAACAACTCACGGAGGTTCTTGGTCCGTAGGTGTTGAGCGTATTGATCATTACTTAGACTAGTAATGGCATGGAAAATATATCCATGGTCCTCGTGAAGCTTTTTAACATATTTGATTGCATCACGGAGAGGTGGTAATTTACGGATTGTAGCACTCTCGTTGAACATACGGATTAGTCGCTTGATTTCCTTTTTAGGCATATCGTACGCCACATCCATTTCATATTCACCTTCAACTACCTTTTTGTAGTCATGCCGTTTCATCCAGGCATCGAAGGCATATTCCCAATCAAGAAGAACGCCGTCACAATCCACAAGGATCACTTTATCACTTACACACATATTATATCCTTTTTTTACCTTATATTAGTAATATAACACATGTAAGGCAAAAAGTCAACCATTTTTTTTAAAAAAATTTAATATTTTTCGTTAAAGTCTTTAAAGTTCTGGAACTTTTCACGATGTTTGTTCTTACGCTTTTGATTACGTTTCTTACCGCGCTGTTTTTCCTTCCAACGATCCTCGTTCTTAGGACCCCATTCGTCATCGTAGCTTGGGGTACCATTGCGCAGATTCTTATATCGCTTTGCCATTTTTCTTCCTAATGATCCTTAAATTTTTAATGGTGAAGTGAAAAGATCAGGATACGACTCTTCAATGGTTTTTCGAGTCAATCCTTTAACTGGAGTTTGTGAAATCATATTGTGTGCTAATAGATCAGCATCGTCATTATCAATGTCTTGTAGTAACTGAATGAATAATGTTTCACGTTTGATTTGATTCAGGGTTTCATAACCACCACCTTCAACGAAAATTTTCAAGCGGCGGGCTTCAGAAAACAACATAGGCTTGGCCTCGTCCTCATATTCATTTTTCTTCCAAGGTGGTGCTACATCTGGAACAAGAAATTTTACTCTATCGTCATACATAAGACGAAGAATTGTTCTGAGAGCCGAGGAATCATTTTTCCGCAGCACCTCAATTTTATCGGTCTTTTTCTTTTCAGCAGCAGCCTTGTTTATAATTTCAGATATTGAAAGTCTCATTGTTAAAAATCCTGTATATCAGTCATAAGATTCTTTAATTTATTTTTCACAAAATAATTAAATAGCCCTTCTCTACCGATATCTTTCTCCTTGTTAAACTCGGTTCGAATTATAGTTTTATATTTTTCAGGGACCTCGTTAAGGTCAATCATCATTCTGTTTCTGTGATACCGACGAAGTGTTTCCTCGTCCATATTTTCAGTACCTTCAAGTAATACATTCAGTCGTTTTGATGTCATAGGACGCTGACGTTCACCTAAGGCAAGACAATTGTCCGGAGACAGTACGTTAGGTACACCGTCACCAGAGTCGCCTCTCAAAATATGTTCCTGAAGATATTTATTCGGATCATTGTTTTTGATCCACCGCTTACGAATTGGATCGTATTGAGCCACATTTGCATAGATATGCAACTGGATATAATCCTTGTCACCTGACACAATAAGATATTTTTCGGAACCAGTATTGAGTTCGGTACCGTGATCGTGGCAGATTGTTGCGATGATATCATCTGCCTCGCAGTGTTCAATCCATAGAACTTTATAAGGGAAGTTATCACGTACCTCATCACGAATTTTGTGCATTACATTAAAGAGTTGGTTCCAATCCAAATCTGATTCGTCACGGCTGCGTTTGCGATTTGCCTTATAATAAGGATAAACCTCTTTACGCCAGACATTTTTACTGTCAGCACATAGAACAATCTCACCATATTCTTCGTTGAATTTTTTACGAATTCGTAGGAGAGAACTTAAGAACATGTGTCGAATAAGACTTTCGTCAACCTCCACATTAGTATGATTACCAATACTAGCAAATAAATTTGCCAACATAACTTGGTTATAATCAATTAGTATAGCCATAGTATTACACCATTATTTTTTCACATTACCTTTATATTAATCCAATTCTTCACTTATGTCAACCAATTTTTTTAAGTCGTCTGGATGGATTGACTGTCTAGCAATTTCTTGAAGTGGATGAGATACACCCTGTGATTGTAGATGCAAAGATCGAATGGATTCCAGTACCAACATCATTGAAGGAAAAAACTTATTCATATCAGTATGAAAGTCACACCCAGCCCTGTGCAATTCACCAATTACGTGATTCCATAGCATTTCAGCTATTTCGTTTGCAAAATCCTCTTTATATTCCTGTAGCATTTCTGCAACCTCCTCAGGAGAGGACGGCCCAGGTCCCAATTTTGGGAACTGGATAATATTATCAGTCATCTGTTAGATTCCTAAGAGTTTGATTCCATACAGTTGAGAACGATTGAACATTATTTCTTGCCAAGGCAAACCGATCCGAATATGTCCATTTATTAAAATAATTAGGATCTTGCTGCATTGCCACTAGAAGTTGAGCAGTAATTGCAAATGCATAATTTGCATGAATTTTTGGATCCTCATTAAAATCATACATGATTGTAGCATTTGTAGCCGTTTCTGGTAGAGCACCAAGATTTGGATGGATACAAATAACCTGGCTTTTAATGGCTTCAATCAGTGCAATACAAGAGGTCTCTCGCCAAATATTCGGATACAGAAATATGTGAGCATCCTCGAGAGCCTTGAGAACGGTTTCATTATCCTGCACACCATGATATGTCATATTTGGATGAGAATCAATCCGAGTATAAAGACCCTTATATGGCTCATCACGTTCTGCCCAACCGTAAATATCGAACCCAGAATACACATCAAGGTGGATATTTTCAAACTTTTGAGAAAGAGCCTCAAAAACAGGAACCAACAATTCTAAACCACGATGCGGTGTCGTGTGATAAATGAAACGAACGGTATCGGTGTTTTGTTCCTTGGGTTCATATTCCTTTTCGATAGCGTTATAGATTACAGTACACTCAGAATAAGGAATTCCATACCGAAGCACATATTGGTCACGCTGCCATGCAGAAACAAAGACAAAATGATCAAACTCTTTCCAACCACCGTCTTTTAGTCTTTCGTTTTCAGGATCCTCTGCCAAATCATGGCACCAGAGAATATTAGGAACATCCTCATACAATTCACGAGGTCGAGAAAGATGAACCGCAACTTTTTTTAGAAGTTCTGGATCAGCATTATTTAATAGCCGATCCCTCATCATTTCGGTACCACCTCGAGCGTTTGCAGACAGTTCCGATTCTACAACTTGTCCCTTATATAAACAACTCATATTTTTTACCTTTTTATTTTAAATTGCTACTGCTGAAAAAGTATTTACACTATCAACGCGGAAGGATCTCCAACCCTGCTTTTCAATATCCCAGACAACAACAACTTCCTCAGTGACAGAACGAACTTTTTTCTGTGTTAAAGGATCTGCTTTATCTGCTGGGGGAAGAAGGTCCTCCTTAAGAGTACATTGCATCACACGTTCCTCACCAGATTGCTTGGTGAAGTTTATAATGCACACACCTTCTTTTAGGGCTGTCACCATTGTGTCACGATTGGGGATAGTGGTGTCACGATTATCAGTCATAATATATTCCTCAGTTTAGTTTATTGTGTATTTCATCTAGTATGTTATAAAAATCTGGTAGTGATCCATTGTTATGAATCCGATATGTCAAAATAGGAATTTCCTCTGGAAGGAGGTGTTCCTTAATAAGATCTGTTTCGTGGGAGATTACATATTCCTCAAGCGGCTTTCCATTGAAATAACGCCGGGAATCTGAACTGTATGAGCAACCATCACGAACCAATTGAACCAATACCATATTATCGTATCCAACTTTATTTATAATCGGATACAGTTCTTCCATAAAGCCACCATCTGAAATTGCATAGTTTTTGTTAACATCAATTTCCTCGGAAACTTTATCGCCAAAGAACGATTTCCCATATTTTGGTTTAATATGTTTTTCGGAAGTATAAATCATTGCTTCACGACGAGACAGACCACCAAGTTGTGCCGAAGGTGCTTCCTTCACCTTACGATCATGGTAGCCATCCATAAACCAATCTTTGGAAACATCGAACAGCTTGAAGGTTTCTTTAAACAGCTGATATTTAAAGCTGAGATGTTCATATCCAAAATTATTAGCAAAATATTCGGTCCCGGCATCCTTACCAGATGCCGGAGGACCGTTAAAAATCACAATCATAAATCTTCCCAATGTTTCAAAAGTTCAACCTCATCATTATCTTTACGTCTGACCTTAATATATTCCTGTTCGATACGGTTGTCAATTACGTGCGTGACAACGTCTTCTGTTTTCTTTTTATCACCAATGTACCATCCAAAGGCTGTCCCTACACCATATGCAAAGAACAACCAAATATAGTCTGCACTAAATTGTATCATTTATTTTCCTTACAACTAAAAACGATCGTTCACAATAGAACGGATTTGTTCTGAAAACGCTTCCCTCCATTCTGAATCTGTAATACCAGCCAAGATGAACGTACGATCATCATCATTGAGATAAGGCATTGCATCGTTTACACTTGCATAGCCTTTTTCCCAAGAATCATAATCATCAGGGCGAACACGGATTTCTCGAGTTCTCCAAATACCTGAAATTACACTCTTACGCTTGATCTGCATTTTCATTCTCCTTAACAAGACCAAATTTGGCAATATAATACGAGTCAACAATATCGCTGACCGGATTCCAACTGTTATTATTCATAATACCACACTTAGCTCGAATGTCAACCCCATTTTCAGAAAAAAATGCATCATACATCTTTTCCTTATTTGCGTTACCTTTTCCAGTGGCAAATTTCTTAATCATCGTTGGTGCAAATACATCAATATCCATATCTGATTTCCATATCATATACTTCAACAGCCCTGCGTTTTCAGCAATCTGAAATACTCTGCCGACTGCACCGAAAGCATAGCCTTCGATGAATACTTTATTTACATTATGCTTTTTGAGAATATTAAGGGACCATGTTGAGAGACTTTCATATCTCTCAAGATCATTGTTATATTCAGGATACAGTCCTGGTATAAATGGCATTTCTGCCTCCAATAATTTTTCACGTTTAACCAAATAGTAAAAGTGACAATTTTTATAGTCCCAAGTGTCACCTTCGTGTACACAAATTGCCGGGCTACTTAAACTATAATCAATACCTGCAACAATCATAAATCATCTCCATTATTTCATGGAGATATTTATTTAGTCCCAACGGTAAAAGATATGGTCTCCTATACGACCGATCTGAGTGATCTTTTTGGCCCATCCAGGATTTACATAATTAGCATGGTAATGTGTAGCACCTTCTGATATTCCACGGTACCGACCTTGGAATAACATCTGCCCAGCAATCAAAAGAGCCTTTTTGTAGGAATCTTCGTCAGTGGGTCGGTCACTTTTACCATCACAGTACCAAGAGAATTGGCATTTATGGCGAATAGGATTACCTTTAGAATCCAAAGGCCCTTGTTTTACCACACCACAGATTGTTCCAGGATAACGCATATCCTGAACTCTATTTAGTACAACATCTGATACTGCTGCCATATCTGCTAGATTTGATCCACGTGATTCATAATAAATGTTAAGGGCAAGACATTCGTAGTCTTGCCTTGTTTCGTCGTCCAAAGATGGGCCTTGAGCCATTACAGGGAACGAGAACACTACGGCAACAGCCGCAAGAGAAGAAATAATAAACCGCATTTTAACCTCTACGCATATTTGCTACGTCAATAGCTGCCTGTTTGGACGTTATTGGGACCGCGTTGGATTTGTGCATCGTTGCGATTCCTTTAATAAGGTCTCCTGTGTAGACGTTTGGTTCCTTCCTGGGCGCGTATCCAGGAACTGAGTTCGACGTCTTGACGCTTGGGTAATGTGTCTCTGCGCGGAGAGGATTCTTTGGCTTCGGCTCATAGGTTTTAAACTCTGTTTTGGGTTTGTGTTCACCACGAATATACTTTAGATAGTCCTCAAATTCTTGAAACTGAGCACCATGCATATGTTTGCGTCGGCAATCCTTATTGTATCGCCGCCATTCAACTCTAAGTTTTTCGAGCTGATTTGATGTAAGCTTTTTCTGCTTACGTTTTTTATAGTTAGTAGTGGTCATATAAGGACCTACTAAATGCATCGTCATAATATAAACCTCAATGTTTGATACTATACTATATTACCACACCCCTACAGGTTTGTCAACCATTTTTTTCAAATAACTATATGTTTCTTCCCAACTGTTTACATGGTAACAACAAGTTTTAGGATTAGTATTATCCTGAAGAGCTTGACAAAGAGGATAATCATTTCCACCTGGTTCCATTGCATCACCAAAGAAATGAATTTCAGCATCACTGTCAAAATCAGAAAGGATTTGAGATTTATCAGAACCTCGAAGGTGAATATCAATTCCAGTTTCACCACCCACTGAGGCTTGAATCTCAGGCCACTGTGTATTAATTAGGTATGCAATTGATTCCCTTTCACGGTTTTCTTTGTCGTGTTTGACATATTCCTTTCTTTGTTCTGGTTTAGCATTACGACCAACGATACTAAAATTTACCAGTCCTTTCCGTTCCTCAATATGGTTTCCAGTACGCAAATAAAATTTACTAGAAATTAGCCATTCCTGAAGAAATGCTTTTAGGTCAGAAGGCAAAGTAAACTCATTAGAATTTACTCGTTTACCCTTAAAGAATATATCATTACCACTACAGTTATAAACACAGGCAACATTTTCAGTAACCTCTGCTCCAACTTGTTCTACTGTTTTGGGATAATCACTACCAGTCACCAGAAAGCATGGCTCTCGTTTCATAAAATCCAAAAAGAATTCCTTGAACTCTGGATCCATTTTTCCTCTACTGGGTGTGAGAGTTCCATCCACATCAAAAATAAACTTTCGACTCATCCTTGTTCTGCCCTATGCATTGCCTCAAGTTGTGCTTTTTTAACCATTTTTGATAATTCATTAAACCTATCAGCTACTTCACGGAAATAAGTATTGCCATATTTTCGACCTTGATCGTATAGCCAAATCACCATTTCATCATCATTTTTAGGTAGCATATATTAACCCTGTCCTCGATACTTTTTCCAACTACGCTTTTGGTGTTTACTTTTAGGACGAGAGCGAACTGATTTGCCAATAGAGGTTGTCTTTTTCACTTGATTGATATTTGATCTACTAAGGCTAATCATTTTTGCCATTTACATATCTCCCATTTGTTTAATTTGAGTTAAAATATTTTTTAGTCTAAAAACAATTCCAGATTTTAGACTCTTTTCAGACCAATATGATTCATCCGTTGTTAGATCTTCAAGAACTGATAACAGCATCATATTTTCGTTTCGCAATGCGTCATTATCCTTGCGATACTCACCTAGGTCTTTTCTTGCGGATTTTAATTCATATTGTAATTTATCGACTGTGATGTCGTTGGGTTTTCTGATAGCCAAGACTAAAAGGCTCCTTCACCATAACCACCAATGGTTTCCTCTATTGCTCTAAGAAGTTCTTTATAATGACCAATGTATTTGCCATGCCAACTTATATAAGGGCAATCAAGTAGGCCACTGATGTGAGGAACACCTATTTCCTGTCCGTGCTTTTCAAAAAGCTCATTTAAATATATGTTGTATTCAATATTTTTATATTCATAAGCAAACCCCCATTTTTTACAAATTGTTTGAGCTGCATTACAAAATTCACATTGAGTACGACCATATATGACTATCATATTAACCTACGTTTTTATAAAGTTCTTCCACGTGCTTGCGGAATGAAATAACAGATTCATGCAACCGACCAAGCATATAAAAACTGATTGCAATACTTGCTACGGTTAAAAGTTCATTTAGTTCCATCCTCGATCCTTTCGATTTCATCTAAGACTTTACGCTTATATTCATTAGCGACTCTATATGCTTTTGCGGTTTCTTGATGATGAGCACCATATTGATCTTTCACGGCATTTGCACTGCGCTGACGCTCGACATAATTTAGAAATGTTTCCTTAAGTCCCATATTCTTTATCCTTGATAAACCTATCACCAACCCACTCGATCTTCTTTTCAGTAGTCCAATCGGCTAAATAATCATTATCAGAATCAAAAAGTTTTAACACCTCATCCTGATCCATCACCTCAGTATTGACGATTTGCTCTCCCATAAATTTTTGTGAGAATTCATCAACCTCCTCTGCCGTAACGGTATCTTCCATCCATTCAATCATCATCTGATCGCCTGATAGTTTCATCTCTTCGTTTAGAGTCTGAAGCTGTTCCTCAGAAAGAACATAACGCATACGAAAAGTTGATGTTACTGTACAAACTGCATATTTCATTTATCAGCTACCTCACGCATATCAAAGACTTGATCAAAGTCTACTACAAATTCCCAACCTTTTTCAAGGTCCTTAATTTGATAAAGTTCCTTTTCTTTATCTCTAATTAATACTTGGCATTCACGCTCAAGGATTTCGTATTTTTCAATAGGAACATCTGCCAGGGAATACATGCCACCTGGGCGACCCCATCGATCTACAGGAAATTTCTTTTTATATGTTGCCATAACAGCCATATTACTGTCTCCTCACATTAGCCACAAACAACCGCATCATACACGGCTTCACGAACTGCAGTATCTTCTGCTTCATCAAAGCCTTCCAAAGCCGCTAGCATACTAAGAGCATTTAAGGTCCAATTCCATGCACCTTCAACGCCGTAGCCCATATTCTTTAGGTTAACAGCATCTGCAACGATTTTTTCCACCTTTGCATTTCCTTCATTAGTAAACATACCGAACATTTGGAATCTCCATTTTTTTCCTTATATTACTAATATAATATACCTTAGATCAAATGTCAACCATATTTTTCAAAAAAATCGTAATCTGACTGATAAATTTTCTTTATAAAGTGAATTTGTTGTGGTGTAAAATCGTTCTTCGTAATTTCCTTTTTTGTTCTATTGTATACAGTTGATATGCCAAAGAACTTGTTTACACCCTTTCTGGTCACCACCTGGAACTCATCAAATGATTGTGTATCGACAAACATGCACTGAGGATGGAAATGGTGAACCTGATGAAGGCTACTAATCTTTTGCAGATTTTTGAAAAACAGATCTATTTTTTCTTCTTTTGTACACTCGTCAAGGTTTTTGCCCAACCCTTTAAAAATGTTTTTACCATAATTATAATATCGTTGCCCAGGAACCAGATATACATTAATCAATGAGACGAATCTATCTATAGGATCGGAAAAAATTACGATAGGTGTGCCATTGACATTATTATATTTCTTCCATTTGCCTTTGACAAGCTCAGGCTCCTTTTGGATTCTTTTTCTATTCGGATATGTTTCCTTGATAGTTACAGAACAACTTCTCGGTATTTCAAACCAAGTTTTTTCCTCGTCGAGATTAAACAACAAAGGCCATTTGATATTTTCACACCAATCACATTTGCACCGATTAAACATAAATTCTTCAGGTTTATCAAGATCGGTTTCTGGCAATAAAAAGTTTTTAATGAAAGGATCTTCAAAGATCAACGACGGTAGATTTTCAAGTGGGTATTCTCTAAGTATATGATCTGGATGTCCATCAGGTGCTACCTCTCCAGCGACAGGAGGTGTACTCTTTTGAAATTGATCATATTTTGAATAGTCCCCAGCACCCTGCTCAATCTGCCAATTGAATTTATCATAAGCATGAGCAAATGATGTCGCCTTTGTATTTCGTTGACCATCATCACCCATCCATGCAAAATGCCATCCCATATCCTGGATAACCTGATTATTATGAGTGGGCCATTGGACCGGCATTGTCATATTACCACATCGGATGTTACTGATTTTTGTTTCCATAATTTGTTTTTTGGTAGCAAAAAACATTGCTCTCCACCAGACAACAGGCTTACCATCAGCATGATGAATACGTAGGTCAGCACGGCCTTGTAAATAAACAAGTGGTATTTTTATAATAACATTGGGATTATTTTTAGTAATATTTGCAACCCAAGGAATATTAATCGGATTTATTACCTCGTCCGCATCACCATAGATAAACACATCATCGTCTGCAAATTCAGTCATACCTTCCATGACGGCATCTTTTTGTAACCGTTCGCGAACTCTTGCATAAACAGAATTCATTCTTTTTCTATTTAAACCAGCATTCTGATAGTCAATAGGCAAAATTTCTAAGTCATCAGGTTCTGGAATGTCGTGTTCAATGTATATAATTTTATCCATTGGAAGATTACGACGCTTAGCAATCTCTAGGAACTTTCTTTCCACCGGCTTGCCACTGTGTGTTTTATTTGATTCTACAATAATAAATTTGTCAACGTGATCCTTCAGAAGATTTACTCGGAGGCACAATACTTCTTCACCATATGGAGCAAAAAACGGAAAACAATCTACAATCATTATACTCTTTCCAACACCGTTAAACCATTGTTGTTCATATAAAAGTCTTTAAATCGCCAATGCGGATTCTTAATAACAAATTGAATGATAGCAGGAATAAGACCTTGATAAGGTTCAGATCCAGGCTCAGGATCCACACCGCTTTCATTGCGAAGGCCATAAGTAAATGTATCATGGAATACAAGATATTTTCTAGCCATATTTCCATGCAATTCAAGCTCTCGGCATAACTGAGCATAACAATGCCAAGTGTCAATAAACAATAGATCTGTTTCCTCAATATCGAGTGTCAACACATCACCTGCAATATATTCTACATCTTTATCTGCCTTTACAGCCTCATTAAAAATTTCAACCATACGTTTATCTAATTTTAAATCATATGATCTCAATGCAGCGTCAGTTTTAAGGAATGCTCTGGTACTATTACCAGTTCTCACCCCCATTTCTGTAATATGTTCACATTGCATTCCCAATTCATATAGTACAGGAATGTGCTCATGAATATCACTTTTTTGGTACCTAGCAAAATTGTAGGCATTATCAATTAATTGTTCCCAACTCATATATCCAACCACCGTGTATTATCTAGAGTCCAGTGCACGACTTCTGCAATTCGATCTTCGACGGGCTGTGGAGTCCAACCCATGGATGCCATCCGAGATCCAGAGAGAGCATAACGCAGATCGTGACCAGGACGGCTGCTATGGAAGTCCATAAATTCATATTTTAGTTCCTTACCTTGCGCTTCTGCAATCATTGTTGCAAGTTCAAGGTTATTCAATTCTGTCGCCCCACAAATATTAAACTTGGGGCATTTAATACCAGAGTTATTAGTCATATCCAGGGTGCGATCATTTTCTAGCAGGAATAGAGTAGCATCAGCAACATCCTCTGCATGGATATAATGACGAGAGCCTGGGATTGTTTTTGTAGCATCACTATGAATTGTCACCACATCACCGTCTCTGGCTTTACGAATACACAAAGGAATAAATTTCTCTGGGTGTTGTCGTTGACCAAAAACGTTCATAGTATGTGTGATGTAGATCGGCATATCGTATGTGTTTTGGAATGCAACCGCCAATTCTTCACCACCAGCCTTCGAAGCCGAATATGGATTTGTAGAATTGTATCGGTCATATTCATCATACTTTACACCTTCTGGCGCAGGGCCAAATACTTCATCAGTAGAAAAATATAGGAACCTTTCAAGATTATCCTGACGGCGAGCATATTCCAATAGGTTACAAGTGCCCACTACATTATCCATTACAAATTCCATAGGGCGCTCAATAGAACGGTCAACATGAGAACCTGCAGCAAGGTGAGCCACAATATCAACTGGACCAATGTCCGCCTCGAGCATTGGATTAATTTCTGCTTTTAAATCATGGAAAATTGTTCGTACGCGTTTCCGTTCTGCCGGTGTTCTGTCCTGAAGTAGATCATGCAGACGATTGAGATTACCACTATAATCAAGACGATCTAGTGTAACAACTTCCCAATCTGTTCGGATAAGTACTTGATTGATTAGATGGTGAGCAATAAAACCGCCGCCACCAGTAATAAGAATTCTTTTTGACATAATGTCTCCTCATCAATAACATTGTGTATAGGTTTATTTATCTTGTTCCTCAATAACCTTCCACGACAAATAAAATGTGATCCCACCGAAAACCATAGGGCAGAGAAATACTGCCAACAGACCAAGTTCGCCTAGCGTAACCATCCTAACTTTTCTCCTGCATCAATACGACGCTGTGCTTCCTCTTTTGAACCTGGATACCGCCATGCCCATATTACAATTAAAGCAAATAGAATGAACAGATATAATGTAGCCATTGGGTTGCCCGTGCCGAACCACATAAACGCCAATGATGTTGACATAACTGCCATCATAATATATTTGCCTTTCTGTGGATATACTTTATATTGCTGCCATTCCTTAATAAACGGTCCGAATAATTTATGATTCATAATCCAATTATGAAACTTTTCACTTGATTTTGCAAAACAAAATGCTGCACCTAGAATAGGTGTGCTCCACGGGATACCTGGCAAAATTACACCTAGGTATGCTATCCCTAAACACAAGATTCCCAGTGTAAACCATATTGCCTTTTTAATTTTATTCATGTTCTTTTTCCATTCTTTAGATATGTGCCGTCCAGATTATATCTCTTACTATTATACCACGCCCACTGCAGGCTGTAAACAAAAGAATAACCTTTAGAACGTAATTGTTTAAACCAATTCCAATAATGACTTTCAGGTTTCATCCTCAAATACTTTCTTAAGTGCCTCAACTAGATCAATTATCATGGTGTCTGTGTGTAAAGGTGTGGGTGCTATTCTTAACCTTTCTTCTCCTACCTCAACAGTAGGATAGTTTATCGGTTGAATATATATGCCAAATTCCGTAAGAAGGCGATCACTCATTCTTTTACATTTTTTGGCATCTCGTACCATAACCGGAACAATATGAGTACATGCATTTTCATGCACCTCAATGTTGGCTTCGGCTAATAATTTTTTTAATAGCCCTGCTTTTTGTTGATGCTCTCGATGGAGGGAAGGATGGTCACTGATATATCTGATTGAGGCGAGAGCTCCGGCACAGATGACGGGGCTGGTTGATGTCGTGAAAATAAATCCACTAGCGACAGACCTGATAGCATCAATAATAATACTATCACCAGCAATATAACCACCCTGGACCCCAAATGCTTTTCCGAGCGTCCCATTGATAATATCTATCCTTGATTCTAATCCTAGTTTCTCACAATAACCGGCACCGGTATCACCATAGAGACCAACAGCATGAACCTCATCAATGTAGGTCATTGCCCCATATTTATCAGCAAGATCACATATTTTTTCGATTGGTGCTACATCACCATCCATACTATAGACTGATTCAAAAATAATTACAGGTAGCTTATTTGACATTTGGGCTGTTTGCAAAGAAATTTCAAGCTCATCCATATTATTATGTTCCCAAATAATTTTGGGTGCTCTACTGTGCTTCATACCCATAATCAATGATGCATGGTTTTTATCATCAGATAAGAAAATAATATTTGGAATTATTTTACTGAGAGCAATGAGTGCCCATTCATTTGCAACATATGCACTTGTGAATAGTAGTGCTGATTCCTTTTTATGTAAGGAGGCAAGTTCACGCTCAAGTGTTACATGATAATGTGATGTTCCACCAATATTCCTTGTACCACCAGATCCTGATCCGGTTTGGTCCAAGGCTGTATGCATGGCATCAATCACAATTTGATTTTGACCCATACCAAGGTAATCATTAGAACACCAGTTTACAATTTGTTTTGGAGCATATGGACCATACCAAATAGAGCGAGGGAAGTCCCCACGCTCTCTTAGTATATCGTTAAAGGTCCTATATCTACCATCTGATTTTAAATCTTCGACAAGTTTTTCAAAATGAGCATGACTAATCATTCTAAATTGGCCTTATTATTTTTTCTCGTTTGCTTCAGCAATAACCATTTTATCATATTCAGCACGATCCACAATACCTTCAGCCAAAAGACGTTCACGATTTTTCATATGTGCTGCCTGAACTTCCTCTTTTGAACCACCAAAATAAGGAACACAATGCCCCTCGGCGATCATAATTTCAGTGACCAATTTGCCATCAGCGGCACGAAAGTCACCAAGTACACGACCAAATTTACCCTTCATATCCTCACCGTCTTTATCCTCAGTGGTGATAAGTTTGGCATCTTTTTCAAGCAATTCTTTTAGTCTATTTTTTGCTGCAATACCAAATAATTTTTCCACCCTATCGGATGTTCTCGACTCTGGTGTATCGATGCCCATAATCCGAACTCTTTCATCCTTTAATTGAATTCCAAAGCCTAGATCAATATCAACGTCAACTGTGTCACCGTCAACTACTTTAATTAAATGGACATCGTACTCATTTTGTTGTGTCATTAGTTTTATTCTCCCTGGTTAGGTTATTATTATTATGTACCCAGGGAGTATTTATTAAGCTACTTGCATGTTAGAGTAAGCATCATCCCATTTACCAGACAAACCAGCAACTTCGTATTCTGTCACACGGTTCTCAAAGAAATTGGTATGATCAGCACCATTCAGTACCCACTCGAGCCATGGTAGAGGATTATCCTTTACCTTAAAGTTTGGTTTCATTCCAAGTTGAAGTAGACGACGATCAGTAATGTACCGAACATATTGTTTTACCTCATCTTTGGATAGACCATCCACGTCGCCCATCTCATATGCTAGGTCAGTAAACTTATCTTCTAGTTTTACTGCCAGGCGAGACATTTCGTAAATCTCTTTTTTAAACTCATCGTCAACAATCCGTGGGTGTTCCTTACAGAATGCCTTGAATAGTTTAGAGATTCCTTCAACATGCATTGATTCATCTCTAATCGACCACTCAACGACCTTACCCATGCCTTTCATTTTACCATACCGTTGGAAGTTCAACAGCATCACAAACGATGCAAACAGCGCAATGCCTTCATTCATTACCGATTTGGCAAGAGCAAGGGCTAGGCCGCGCATTGTATTTACATCACTGTCCATCATAAAGTCAATTTTATCAGCCATTTCCTGATACTCAAGGAATGCATGATATTCGGAATCAGGCAAACCAAGTGTCTCGTTCAATAGAGCATATGCACGTTGGTGAATACCTTCACGAGTGGCAAAGGAACCTAGCATATTGCGGACTTCATTGTTTTTAAATTTAGGAATAAATTGATCAAAGTAGTTTTGACCGACCGCAACATCAGATTGTGTAAAGAGACGGAGAATGTTCGTAACATATTCCTTCTCCATATCTGACATTTTGCCGCCCTTCCAATCAGATACATCTTCTGATAGGTCAATTTCGTCCTCAATCCAGTGAGCTTTCTCGTGTCGGGTAGTCATCTCTACAGCCCACGGATAATGGAAAGGCTTATATGTTTCACTGAACTCTAGCAAACCACCTTTCTTTTTAATTAGTGTGTCGGCTTTGGCCATCAGATCATTATATGTTCCAATTAGTTTATCATCAATAAAGATCTGCGGAACCGAACGTGCATGAGGAACTTTCTGATAGAATGCCAGACGTTCTTCCTCGTTGTCAAGTTTGATCTCTGTGAATAAAATTCCGTGTTGTGTAAACCACGCTTTTGCCTTTTCGCAAAACGGGCAATTTGATTTTGAATAAATTAGTACGTCCATCTTTTCCTCTTATCCTTGGCAGGCTACACATTCGTCCTGCGACTCGTCATTTCCGTTAATAAAACTCACTTTGCTGGCATCAATATTTACCACATTATCTAGTTTTTCTCTTTCTACTTTTTCGGCCACATTTTCGGCGCGGTTTGATGTTTCTGTGCGCAAATAATATAGACCTTTTGTTCCATACTTCCATGCCGCATAGTGTACACGGTTCAGATATGCCTTATCAGCACCAGCAGGGAAGAATAGATTTAACGACTGACCTTGACACAGATATTTCTGTCGCTTGCCAGCCAATTTAACCACCCACATTTGATCCAACTCAATAGCAGTTTTAAATACAGCCTTAAGATGATCTGATAGGAATTCCAAATGTTGGACCGATCCGCCATTGGTAATAATAGACGACCAAATGGCTTCTGTATTTTTACCCAACTTTTCTAGTTCCTCTTCAAGATATGGATTTTTATTCAAGTGGGAACCGACTCGTGTACGTGAGGTAAATGCATTAGCCTTCCATGGCTCAATAGAAGGCGATGTACCAGCGATCATAGAGGAATTGGCATTTGGTGCAATCGCCAACATATGTGCGTTTCTACGACCAGTGCCTTTCATATCAGGTGCTTCACCTTTTTTCTTACCTAGTGACAGAGACGAAGAACAGGCTCGCAAATAAATGTTTTTAAAGATATCTTCATTAACTTTTTCGGCCTCTTCTGACTCAAATGGAATCCGATGCTGTTGCAAATATGAATGGAACCCCATAGCACCAAGACCAAGAGAACGTTCCTGTTGAGCAGAATAACGAGCACGAGAGATTTCATCTCCAGCATGGTCAATGAAGAACTGAAGAACATTATCAAGGTATTCAATAAGGTCCTCGATCATTGTAGTGTCTTTCCACTCGTCATATTTTTCCAAATTTACGGACGACAAACAGCACACAGCAGTACGATCTTCATTGGTGGCCAAATGAATTTCATTACACAAATTTGAACCACGGATTTTAAGACCAAGTTTTTTCTGACTTTCTGGCATTGCTCGGTTTGCTGTATCAATAAAGTTTAAATACGGCTCACCAGTACGATAACGAGTTTCAAGCAATAGTTCCCACAATTTACGAGCCTTCATTGTATCACGAGAAGACTTGTCGTGTGGATCAACCAAATACCAATCGGCATCTTTTTCTACTGCTTCCATAAACTCATCAGTAATATTTACGGCATGGTGTAGATTTAAATTTTTGCGGTTGACATCACCAGTTGGAATCCGCATATTACAAAACTCTACAATATCAGGATGATCAATGTCAATATAGGCAGCATAGGAACCTTTGCGTGTTTTGCCCTGGCGATAGGCGACCATGTCAGCGTCAACTGTATGAAGGAATGGCATAGGGCCAGGTGCCTTCTTTGATACTGCACGTACGTCTGACCAGTGACCACCAACGCCACCACCTTTTACGGACAACCATCTCAATTCAGCCGAATGATCAATTAGCCCTTCTAACGAATCAGGGACATATGTAAGGAAACACGAAATAGGTAACGCCTTAACCTTCTCTCCCTCGATAGGAGCGTTCGAGAGCACAGGTGACGCGTACATAAACCAACCCTTTGAAACATAATAATAAA
>Ga0213867_1000100_pt1 | contig 38243 bp, 40 predicted proteins | sample PICome_12_FD_160120 | JGI IMG/M metagenome (GOLD analysis project Ga0213867, IMG submission 160120) | Coastal seawater microbial communities near Pivers Island, North Carolina, United States - PICO540 | ecosystem: Environmental > Aquatic > Marine > Coastal | place: USA: North Carolina... | reverse complement strand
GGCAATACTAAAGAGGGTAGTGAGCTTATCAACGTGATGCGTAAGACTAATGAGCTTACTAAATTGCATAACGCTGGTTTTCAAGGTGGCGTATCGCAGTTTACCGACCAGTTAATGCCATTTGGCGTAGGTATCGGGTATGACCGGGGCGCTCAAAACGCTGAACGCTTGCTGCGGCCTCTCATCTCAGGCGGTATTGCTACAAACACTTATGGTCTGTCCTTACTTGGCCAGACAGCAGCTGTAGGAGCTGGCCGGGCAATCGATGCCGTCACAGGCAACCGCTCTAGAGTAAACAAATACGTAAACAAGAACCGCAAGGGTGAGGGTATGACCTCGCTCACTGAGCCATCAATGCTGGAACAGGCGCGGGCGCTAGAAGCAGCTAATGTTTTGGAAACAGCGCTATCTAACCAGCGTGAGCAAGACCGCAGACAGGATGCGTTTATTAGAGGTAATTTACCAGCAGCTGGTAGCCCTGAAGCAACTATGATCATTGCGACAGGCGGCTTGCCTACAGAAGTAATCATGGAGATTGCGCGAGATGTTGCAGCGCGTGACCCTAATCTAGCGCAGCCAGCGCGTGACTTTATTGACAGTGTGACAGGCCAGCGCCCCGCAGATGCCGGGGACTTCGAGGGTCTAACAGGCCTAATTAGAGAGATTAAGACTGTAGCCACTAACAATCCTGAGTATTCTAAGTTAGCAAATCCGCAGCTAGCAGCACAACTCTCAGAGAACTACACTACCCCAGTACCAGCTATGGGCGGCAGTACCGCTACAGGCGTAGCTCCAGCCCCTAGAGATGTATCAGCCGGGTACGTGCGCGGCATCGAGGCAAACAGAGAGGCAGCAGACCGTTTAGCTGATGAGGTATCAAATGATACTTCTATTAGCCCAAGGGATAAGGTGGTTCTGCTAAGCGCTCTGGAAGATTTACGGGGTAACTTAGGTTTAGACCCGGTAAACAAAGCGCAGCAGGTGGGTGTAGACGCTGAGCGGCAGCTGTCAGACCCAGCGTTAGCCGATAAGTACCTAATGCCATACATCAACCGGGTAGCCGGGCAGCAAGAGCTGGACATCGAGGCAGCAGTGCCTGAGATAGGACAAGGCCAAGCTGTACGCCCTGTACCACCAAAACAAAGTGTAAATGTCTTAGGTGCATATGACCCTGAAGGCCAGTATGTGGCTATGCCATCTGGTGAGGTTATATCTGGTAATACATATGATGGCGCACGTATTTACATAAACCCTAATGGGTTTGGTGGTATGGAAGTGGATGCCTCGCAGCAGCAAGATGCCAAGCCAGATAAAAGCTCAGGCAAGCGCTTCAAGACTAACCTATTCAAGAAGTTTAATGTTTCTAAGAATGGTAAGAAAACAAACAACCTTTGGACATGGGTAAACCAGCCGGACGGTAATTCTAGAACTGAAAACGACCAAGAGTTTCTAGTAGCATTTGTTTCCGGCAATAAACATTACTACACAACCGACCTGCAAACCAATGTACCTACAGAGCTGGATAAAGACCGTGGCAATATTAATGCTGGTAATCAGCCCTTTCTACGCCCTAGCGGGTATGGCGAATTTACGTTAGGTGAGCCAATCGGCTACATACGAACCGGGCAGGGTAACATGCACCCGGTATATGACCAGATACGTGTAGAGCCTAAAGATGGCAGCCGTGAGCAGCTGGATATCAATCTCAGCAGCAGCGACTTAATCAACGAAGATCCGTTTGATGTTGGTGATGATATGGGTCTCACTGCTATGGATATACTGCCCACAGACGAAGAGCTGGGCGCGATGCAAGATGGTAGCTTTAAGCCAGCTGAAGCTAAGAAGAAAGAAAGAGTTTATGGCGAACTGCAAGAAAAGTGGGAAGAAGCGGCAGGGCAAAGCGAACCGCTAGAATACACCCCGGAGAACATGGAACGTATTGCACGTATGATGGCTACAGAGGCACTACGTGCGCTGCAAAAAGATAGCAATGCTATTGGCTGGTATGATGCAAAGCTGAAGGCTGCTAAAGCTGTTTTGAAGCTAGTTGAACCACGCTTAGAACAGAACGAAGCAGCGTTTGATTATATACTAGCCGTTACATCTAACGGTCAGGCTGTAACAGAAAACTTTAAATACGCTTTAGATGGATTTAGGACGTTTCTAGATACAGGCCAAATGCCTGAGAACTTCAAGCAAGGTGGTGAACGTAATAAGGCAATGGTAGCCAGCTTTAAGTTTTATAATGCCTACCAAAAAGCTAGCAGAAATATGCCTATAGATATGTTCCTAGATACAGATTTCACTGTCCGGGAACTACAGGAATATCTAGATGATTTCAATGAGGCTAATGAAACTGAATTCACATTAGGCAACCAAGAAAATGCGGATGCGCTTGTAAAAGGCAGCTATGTGCTTGGCGCTAAAATTGGACAGGGCTTTTATCAGAACCTTAGGGGTAACTATGAGCCTCTTACTGCCGATTTATGGTGGATGCGAATGTGGAACAGGATGATAGGCCGCCCCTTCACCCCACCTAAAACAGAAGAGAACATGAATAAAAACCGCAGACTAATTGCGGAAGGTATCAAAGGATTAAGCTCTACAATCAAAGAACAAACCGCGCAAGTTAAAGCGCTAGAGGCAGAGCCTAATGCTGGTAAAAAGCTGGAAGATGCGAGAGCTGCACTAGCTGACAGTAAGCAGATGGCTAAGATTATTAAGGACACTTTCAAAAAGACAGGGGAAGAGCGCAAAGGTCTATATAAAGATGCAGAGCGCTTTGATGCATTTATACGCGCTTTGGAAAGTGATTATCAGTCATTTTATAAGGCCTACAAGACAGCAAATGGGGTGAACCATAAGAAACCTGAACTATTCAAGAAAACAGGTACACACGTTAAAAACCTAGACCCACAGCTGCAAGCCGCCCCTAAACATGGGAGTGAGCGCCAGTTTATGCGTAACACTGTTGCTAGGGCGCGTGAGTTGTTAATCATGCAGGGATATGATATAAATACAGCTGACTTCCAAGCCTTAATGTGGTACCCGGAAAAGCAGCTGGCGCGTAAGCTGGGCGTTGCAAAAGGCAAAGGTGAGGATAACGATTATCTGGATGCAGCCATACTTGCAGCCAATAAAGAAGGGATTTCAGACGATGCGATCAAAGAAGCACTCCCCGATGCAGAGCGAAACAGGCTCTTTGGTGGAACAGGCAGCCCAGACGGACAAGATGGAAGCGCTGATACAGGGGCTAGAGGAACTAGCGTTGAAGAAACAGTCATTGAGTATAGCAGAGGGTTCGACAGTGGATCCGGTGGGCTTGCCACGCTCCCCAGCAGACCGGCCGATGCTGATCTCATCAGACAACAATTAGAGGCTATTGAAGTCTTATTTGCTAGCGGCCAGCCTATTCCTGTTGGTATGTCAGGTACACCGTTTGAGAATGGTCTGACAATTGAAGCAGCGCAGAAAATAGCCGAAGCTCTAAACTACGCATTTTTAATGTACAAGAACCCTACTGACATGAAGAGGGACTTGCATGCGCGTACTCGCAATAAACTCAAAGGTAAAGCTAAAGGTCTAAATGCTGTTGTTCCATCTCCAGATGGTGATGTAATGGACAGGACTACAGGCCAGAGAGTTAAAGGTTTTATCATGGGTCTTGCGCCTAATAAAACCTATAAAATGGATTTGGCTGAAAGCATCTTCGTAATGATGCATGAGCTAGGCCATGCTATTGAACGCCTTCCCTATCAAGCAGCCGAAAAGCCAGCTCAAATGGGAGCATACCTAGATAGAAAGGGGAGCGTCCGTTACGCACGTTCTACCTTCACCGAAACATTTAGAGGGTATTTGACACAGATTATAGACGCAACCAGCGGTCATTCTAGAAAGAACCCGGCAGACCGTGGCACAATAATGAATGTGACCCAGCAAGATGCTCAAGATATTATAGATGAAGTACTTAATATGCAGAGGACGGGCATACTATCTAACTACGCTGGGGATTTTAGGGTTCGTGATGAATATATGGAGATGGCTGGCCGTATCCATAACGCGCGTAAGAGGGGCTATTCTCCAGCTGAGATGCAAACATTTCAAAATGAGAGATTTAGAGAGATGAGAGAACATGAAACAGGTTATCTCCATACTCCTCAGGAGCTAGCAGCTGACATGATTGGGATGTATCTTACAGACCCTAAAGGCTTCAAGAAGAACGCACCTAACGCTGCTAGGTTTGTGCAGATAATGCTTAATAGCGCCCGTGCGCCAAGCTCCAACTTTGTAGAATTCTATAGCGCACCGTTTGCTGCGGTAGTAGCAACAATCCTTGCGACTATGCAGCTGGGCGAAGAAGAGGAAGAGCAAAAGAAAGGCGCACTAGCCTTAGGACAGGGCGCACTCTCCATATAAGATTGGCGATTCCGGGAGGACTCGAACCCCCAACCTATTGATTAGAAGTCAATTGCTCTATCCAGTTGAGCTACGGAACCGCATGAGGTGAGCTTATATGACAGATAAACCAAGAAAGCAACGGGCAAAAGCCCCGCCACGATATGGCAATGGCAGCCACCCACAAAGAGCCCCTAAAAAGAATTACTTTGCAACCCTGATGGAAACACCAGAGGGGAGAGCTAAACGCAAAGAGTGGTCTACCAAAAAGCGTAAGAACGCTGGTAGGCCTTTAGGGGTGCCTGATGGGCATCGTAAACACACCATAGAACCTCTCAGGGAGCAGCTGAGAGGCGAAGCAGAAAAGGTAGTAGATGTTATGGCTAAGAAGATAGGCGTAGAAGATAATTATGCCAAAGAGGCTCTAACCACCGCTGTAGAGGTGATGCGTTCACCTGATGCCACCAGAGACAGGCTGGCAGCAGCTAGGCTTGTACTCGATTTCACTAAACAGAAACCAGCTAGCAAATCAGAGATGGCTATCAGTCAGGCTGAGAGCTTCTTAGAAGGGCTACTACAGGAAGAGCAAACCAATGGACAAGAAGCTGAAAGAGATCCGCAAGAGACTACACACTGATTTTGCATATTACTCTAAAGCAGCATTAAAGATTAGAACAAAAAGGGGCGATGTAGCCCCTTTAGTTTTAAATAACGCCCAACAAATACTCGATGACGCAATAACCAGACAGCTTGAAACTGAAGGTAAGATACGGGTCATAATATTGAAAGCCCGGCAGCAGGGGCTATCCACTTATGTGGGCGGCTACCTCTATTTCAGTGTAAGTCAAAACAAAGCGCGTAAAGCAATGGTGATTACCCACCATAGCGACAGTACCAGAGCGCTGTTTGATATGACTAAAAGATATCATCAGAATTGTCCTGAGATACTAAAACCATCCACTAAGTATTCATCTAGACGGGAGTTAAGCTTTGACGTTCTCGATAGCAGTTACATTGTCGCAACAGCTGGGGGCGAAGCGGTTGGCAGGGGAGAGACCCTTACCTGCGTCCACGCATCAGAGCTGGCTTTCTGGCCTAAAAGTAATGCTGAAGAAACATGGAATGGCCTTATACAGGCTGTACCAAACGCTGAGGGAACAGCAGTATTCGTAGAGAGTACGGCTAATGGCGTAAATGGGACTTTCTACAATATGTGGAAGGGAGCCCAAGATGGTACTAACGGTTTCATCCCGGTCTTTATACCGTGGTTTACAGACCCGGAGTACCGGGAGGCTGTACCAGATAAGTTTGAGAGAACCCCGGAAGAAACTGAGCTGGTAGAAAAGTACAAGCTCGATGACCAGCAGCTTATGTTTCGTAGACGTAAGATAGCGCAAAACGGCATCGACCTTTTTCGGCAAGAGTTTCCCAGCTACCCAGATGAGGCCTTCCTTACCACCGGGCGGCCTGTATTCAATCCAGACCAGCTCGTAGACTTGCTAGATGATACACGGGATGTAAAGCAGCGGCTGGCATTAGAAACAGACGAATGGGTAAATCATGCCCGTGGTGAGCTTACCACTTACAGAGACCACGATGAGGGTGAGCGATATATCATTGGCGCTGACGTAGCGATGGGAGTTAGAAATGGTGACTTTAGTGTGGCTCAAGTACTCGATAGCAAGAAACGTCAGGTGGCTACATGGCGAGGCCAAGTGCATCCTGACTACTTTGCGGAGGTGCTATACGCGCTGGGTGACTACTATAATGAAGCATTTATCATTGTAGAGAATAACGGCCACGGCATCCTGACATGCACCCGGCTAGGTAAAGACCTTAACTATCCCAACTTTTATACTGAAGTGCAGCATGACAAGCTTACTGACCGGGAGACCGTAAAGCTAGGCTTCAGCACAACAGCTAAAACTAAACCTCTAATCATAGACCAGCTCCGGGCGTCAATGCGTGAGTGTGAGCTGGAGCTAAATGACAAAACCACTATCAGAGAAATGCTCACTTATATCGTCACAGAGAGCGGCAGCATGGAAGCTGAGCCCTCTTGCTTTGATGACTGTGTGATGAGCTTAGCTCTGGCGAACTACGTGCATGAGGGCGCGTGGGAACCCGTGGAGACCCCAAATGAACTTTACATTGAGATGGTATAATTATGGCGCATAAAGATGAATATAAGCCTCTAAATGATGAGCAGGTTGTCGCTATTGTAGACGATAACGTATCACGCTCAGTCGGCTATTATGATTCAGAGCTATCGCGGGAGCGTAAGCGGGTAACTGAATACTATAATGCTGAGCTGCCAAAGCCAGCCCATGATGGCAACAGTAAATACATTTCTATGGATGTGTATGACGCTGTTAACAGCATGAAAGCAGCGCTGCTGGAAACATTCGCAGCTGGCCGTAAGATTGTACACTTTGCTCCACAAAACGCTGATGATGTAGTCAGCGCTGAGGTTGCCAGTGAGTACACTGATTACGTTCTGTTCAGGCAAAATGATTTCTTCGATGTAATGTCAAGCGTGATCCACGATGGCCTGATTGCCCGTTGTGGGGTAGCCAAAGTGTATTATGATGAGCGCACAGAGTACCCCTTAGAAGAGTTTAGCCGCCTTACAGATGAAGAGCTGGACATACTACTAGCTGATGAAGCTGTAGAGCTTGAAGAGAACGAGCGGGATGCTATCGGGCTCAACAGCGGCCAGATAAGCCGGGCAGTTGATAAAAGCCAAGTGGTAGTAGAAGCTATTGCGCCTGAGACTTTCATAATTGAGCCACAGGCGGTCTCGCTAGATACCATTAATTTCTGCGCTCACAGAGAGCGTAAGACGCTCACTGAGCTGCGTGAGATGGGCTATGATGAAGAGCTAATCTCAAAGATTGGAACTACTCAGCATGGCGATGTCGAAATGGAGACCGACCCTGAAGTATTAGCCCGGCATGATGACATAGGTGCTGACCGGGGCTTTTCTGCTCGTGGTTACCAAGACCAAGTACGCAGCGTTATGGTCTATGAGTGCTACATAATGCTAGACCCTGATGGCACTGGTATCGCCCGGCTGCATAAGATTTGCAAGGCCGGGAATGCCCTGCTGGATATGTATGAAGTGGATAGAATGCCTTTCTGTGTATTCACCCCGCTGCCTATCCCTCACGCTTTCTACGGCTCTAACTTTGCTGACAAGCTGATAGGCACACAGAACGCCCGGTCTGTATTGACGCGCAGCATCCTTGACCACGCTGTAATGACTAATAACCCCCGGTATATGGTTGTTAAGGGCGGCCTCAGTTCGCCCAGAGAGCTGATCGATGCAAGGATCGGAGGCCTCGTCAATGTGTCCAGACCTGATGCTATATCTGCGCTGCCACAATCACCTTTAAACCCCTTTATCTTCCAGACCCTACAGCTCTTAGAAGATGACGCAGAAGATACCAGCGGCATCTCCGGGTTATCTAAGGGCATGAACAAAGATGCAGTTAGTAAGCAAAATAGTGCTGCCCTAGTTGAGCAGCTATCTAGCATGTCGCAGCAGCGGCAGAAAGTAATCGCTAGACAGTTCGCTAATCAATTCCTACGCCCGCTATTCCATGAGGTTTACCGCCTCTGTCTGGAGAATGAGGCAGAAGAGAAGATAGTACAGCTAGCAGGTCAATACGTCCCAGTTAACCCATCAACATGGGACGATAGAAGGGATGTAGTTGTAGAGCTGTCGCTGGGCTATGGCGAGAAAGAGCGGGAAGCAGGTAAGTACCTAGCTATACACCAGCTGTTTAGCCAAGACCCTGCCTTGCAGCCTTTCTATACGCCAGAGAACCGTTACAAGCTGATGAAAATGCTGCTTGAGAAACAAGACGTATTGAACGTGGATGACTACATCACACGACCAGACCAAATGCCGCCACAGCAGCCTGACCCTGCACAGCAGATGCAGCAACAGATGGCCATGAAGCAAATGGAGCTTCAGGAGCGGCAAACCCAGATAGCTGAGCTAAAGGCATCAACTGATGCACAGATAGCCCAGTTAAAGTTGGAGCTTGAAGCCATGAAGGTACAAGCCCAGCACTCAATAGCTTCTGACAGTATGGATCTGAAAGAAGAGCAACTGGCACATAAGAAGCGCATCGACCTTGGTGAGCTTGAGATACTCAAGACTACCGAAGATAAGCGCGGAATTGTGTCACCCACAGGCTAAGGGAGAAACTGATGGCCAAAGCAAACGCAACCCAAGTTAAAGAAGAGCTGACTAAATCACCAGAGGAAGTCCGTGATGAAACCCTGATAAAGATGGGCGATGATGCAGAAGCAATGCTGAATCAAGAAACCTTTATCACAATTATAAACAGCCTCGTAGAGCAATCATTCGGCCAGTTTGTAAATACAAAGCCGGAAGCTACAGATGAGCGTGAGCGCATCTATAACCAATACAGAGGCCTAACAGACATCATGGCTACACTGAACCAGCGCGTTCAGGTGCGTAACCAGATGATAGAGCGTGACAACAACGAAGAGGAATAGGTCTACCATGAGCGACCAACAGCAAAACCCCTCACAACAGATGGATTTACCTTTAGACCCTTTAACAGGTCTGGAAGATCCAGAAGAAGCCATTCTTGCTAGATGGAAAGACCCTCAGGCTGAGGTATCTGAACCAGAAGAAGCAGAGGCAGCCGATACTCAAGCTGAAGAGACAGAGCTAGAGCTATCGGATGAAGAAGTTGAAGAAGAAATAGAGGATGAAGAAGAGGAAGATACTGACCTTGAAGAAGCATCTACGGAAGAAGAAGCAGAAGAGGATGATGAAGCTACTGAAGTCGAAGTATTGGCTGATGAGCAAGTTGTCGAAATCACTGTGGACGGTAACGTAGTACAAGCATCAGTAACGGATTTGAAACGCCTCTACGGACAGGAAGCTTCACTCACTCGTAAGTCTCAAGAAGCAGCGAAACTAAGAAAAGAAGCTGAATCATCAATCCAGAAAACAGGCGTAGTTTTCCAGCGGCTAATACAGCAAGCTGAAGAACGCGCTAGGCCTTATGAAGAGGTGGATATGATGCTTGCATCCAAGCAGCTATCTGACGGTGACTTTGCCCAATTACGCAAAGAAGCTAAGGACGCTCAGGATAACCTCAAGTTTGTAAAAGAAGAGGCTGATAGCTACTTCCGTGACCTGCAACAACAGCAGCAAGCACAACTTAGAGAACAGGCAACAGAGGCGGTTAAGACACTACAGGAAACTATACCTGATTGGTCTAACAACCTCTACAACGATATCCGGGCTTACGCAGTAGGCCAAGGACTACAACAGGAAATGGTAGATACCATTGTAGACCCTGCTGTAGTGTCTATTCTTAATAAGGCTCGTATGTTTGATGCCGCACAGAAGGTTGCAACTAAAAAGCGAAAAGCTCCTGCAAAGCGTGTCTTGAAATCTAAGAAGGCACCACAGAATGCAACAGCCGCTCGTACTGAACAACAGAGAAAGTTAGCAGCCAAAGCAGCAGCAAGCAGCGACCCGGATGATGTCACCGCTCTTATTATGTCTCGCTGGGAACAGTAACTAACAGCCTTAACATAATAGAAGGGATTTAATCCAATGGCTCAGTTCACCACATATGACCAGATCGGAATTAAAGAGGACGTTTCCTCAATAATTACAAACATTTCGCCAACATCTACTCCATTTACCACACTGATTAAGCAAGAGAAATGCTCAGCCCGTGTGTTCGAATGGCAAGAAGATACGATCCGCGCTGGTGGTGCTAATGCACAAATTGAAGGTCACACCTTCTCAGCTGGCACAATCTCGCCAACAACAATGCGTACTAACAATACTCAGGTGCTGAGCGAGACTTTTGAGGTCACAGCGACAGCCGATGCCATAGCACTCTATGGTAGAGCTAAAGAAACCGCATACCAACTATCGAAGGTTCTGAAGTCGATAAAAAAAGACTTAGAATTCGCATATGTTGGTGTAGCTAACCCTGCTGTAACAGGTACATCAACAGCAGCCCGTGAAATGGCCTCAGCCACTGAGCAGATTTCAACATCTGTTTCACAGGGTACAGCAGCGCTGACTGAAGCTAAGCTTCTTGAGCTGCATGAGGACTGCTACAACAATGGATCAGACCCCAGCGTACTTATGATTAAGCCCGCTGACGCCACCCGCGTTTCGGGTTTTGCCGCAGCTTCTGGGCGTACCAGAGACTTCGACACAGGCACTGCATTGGTAAATGTAATTGACCTGTATGTGTCCAGCTTTGGCGAACTACGTGTTGTACTTAACCGTGAGCAGCTATCCACACACGCATTCTTAATTGACCCTGCAATGTGGCGCTCAGTTGTACTGCGTCCGTTTACACGCGAACTGTTGGCAAAGACATCCGATGCCGACACACATGCTGTTGTGGGTGAATACTCACTAAAGCATATGAACTTCTCAGCTGACGGTATGATCACTGACCTGACGTAAGTTCTGCACATAAAGCTCAACGAATAGGGGTGTCCTTAGGGATGCCCCTTTTGTTTTGCTTAATATAATAGGTGGCAGTCTCAGGTTTTGCTCTCCTTACTGAGGCTGTCACCTTTCATCCCAAGGACAGAATAATGACTGATAAAAAACAGCCAAGCTTAATTGGCATCGATACCACTTACGCTGATAACGCTGACGGAGTACACCGAAAGCACCAGCAGCATATCCCAGACAGTTTCCTACGTAACCTCGCTGATATGCGCCACACCAGCTCACAGACCCGCGAGGGTGAGTTTATGAAAGTGGCCAGCATCCCAACAGTAGTTGTCGAGAAATGGATGCGCGAGGGCTTCGATATCTTAGGTGATAGAAACATAAAGCCAGCCGATATCGTCAAGAAGCTCAAAGCGGAGGGCTTAGAAGATTTCCTAGCGACAGGTAAGCGAGTTTAGAGATGGCCGAAAAGAAGTATAGCAAGAAGGTTAAGAACCCTAAAACAGGCCGCACTAAGACGGTCAAGTATGGTGCTAAGGGCTATACTATCGCACCCGGCACCAGCCGTGGTGACAGCTACTGTTCGCGCTCTTATGGGCAAATGAAGAAACACCCGGCTGCCGCCAGAGACCCAAACAGCCCCCTGCGACTATCCCGGAAGAAGTGGAAGTGCAGCGGCAAGAAATCCCGGAGAAGTTAGATGATGAAACCATGTAGAGGCTGCCGCAGCACTGTGGCTTGTAAACGCGCTGGTAAATGCAAGAAGAAAGCGAAGAAGGGGTATTAAAATGGGCAATGGATTGTATGCCAACATTCACAAGAAGAGAGCCAGAATAAAAGCTGGTAGTGGCGAGAAGATGCGTAAGCCGGGCTCTAAGGGAGCCCCTACAGCTGCACAATTCAAGAAAGCAGCCAAGACTGCCAAGCCAGCTAAGAAGAAGCAACCTAAACGATATGGTGCATAACAATGAACTATGGTGAAGTTAAGACACACTTTGAGAGCCTACTGAACCGCTCTGATAATACCGCAGCCCTAACTGAAACCTTTGTAGGGCAGGGTATCCGCAGGGTATCCCGGCAGCTCAGAGCAGGTATGAATGAGCAGGTGCAAAACATAACTCTAACATCACAAACTGCGGCCTTTACTTTACCGTCTGATTTTATCGAATTCATCGACCTGTATTATAAGAACCGCGTTTTGATTAGACTGCCTAATTCGCAATTTAGAGCCTACACAGAAAGCCCTGTGGCTGGCCGCCCAACCCATTTTACAAGACAACAAGAATCAGTATTTATCCATCCGCAGCCGAGTGATGGTGAACTGGTACTATACTATTACGGTGACTTTGACCCACTAACGGCTGATGCCGACACTAACGCCCTAACCACTTCAGCCCCTGACTTGTTGATTTATGCTGCACTTACATATGCCGCAGATTATTACCTCGATGAACGTGCGTCTATCTTCGAACAAAAGTACCAAGCGTTTCTACAAGAGGTTCAAGAGCAAGCAAATGACCAAGAGCTGAACGGCTCTACTCAACAGATAGCCCCAGCTTACAGATATGAGGATGCACACTAATGTCAACCAGCAGCTTTTATAAAAGCAGCGGGTCAACCCCTGCTGTAGAAAACAGTATTCAGACCGCAGTTACACAGGCTGCTGGAAGTGCTACACAAGCGCAAACCAGTGCAACAAGTGCGAATACAAGCGCCACTAATGCACAGAATAGCTTGAACAGCTTTCAGCAGTATTATCTAGGCGCTTATTCTTCTGCCCCGTCTACTACACAACTTGGATCTATGTACTTTGATACGGGTACTTCTCAGCTTTATATTTGGTCAGGAAGCAGCTGGGACGTAACTGCCTCAGCAAACAATCTACAGAACACTGACGGGCTGACTGAAGGCAGCAGTAACCTGTACTTTACAAATGAGCGCGTTGATGACCGTGTGAATAACCTGCTTACAGCTGGAAGCAATATTACCCTTTCTTACAATGATGCTGCTAATACGCTGACTATAGCAAGCACTGCACAAGCTAGCAGCGGTTCAACTGACTTTGTTGGGCTGACTGATACACCCTCCGCTTTCACTGGTTATGCAGACCAGCTGCTGAGAGTTAACAACTACGAAACAGGCGTTGACTTTTATGATATCACCGCTGGTGATTTAGACATGCAGGGCAACAAGGTTTTGTTTGGTAATATGTACAGCCAAGAAAGCAATTTGCCATCAGCATCGACCTATCACGGCATGTTCGCCCATGTACATTCAACAGGTAAGGGCTATTTTGCTCACGGTGGCGGCTGGCACAAGTTGCTAGATGAAACCTCATCAACGACAACTGACCTAAGCGAAGGCAGCAATCTGTACTTCACAAATGAGCGCGTTGATGACCGGGTGAGTAACTTGCTCACTGCCGGGTCTAATATCACGCTTACTTATAATGACAGTGCAAACACACTTACCATTGCATCGACAGCGTCTGGCACTGGCGGCTCGACCACCTTTACAGGCCTCACCGATACCCCATCTTCTATGGGTACTTCAGGACAATATCTAGCGGTGAATTCTGGCGGCAATGCATTAGAGTTTGTTGCTGCGCCTTCTGGCGGTAGTGGTTCTAGCACATTCAGCGGGCTAACTGATACCCCTGCATCACTAGGTACAGCCGGGCAGTATCTGGCTGTAAACTCAGGCGCTACTGCACTCGAATTCGTAGCTGCACCTTCTGGGGGTAGTGGTGCTACAACGCTGAGTGGTTTGAATGATGTCAGCAATGCTACACCAGCTAATGGTCAAGTTTTAACTTATGATACTTCGACTTCACTTTGGCAGCCTATCACGCCCTCTGGTGGTGGCAGCGGCTCAGCAACATTTACTGGCCTGACAGATACACCATCATCATTCACTGCAACCAAGTTTCTAAGGGCTAACTCAGGCGGTACTGCACTTGAGTATGCTACTGCACTTACACCATCAAACCTGACTGTAACTAATAATGCAGCATCAGGCGGTGGTTCGATTTCATATATACCGGGAGCAAACGGTGCAACACTCAACTTTATACCACCAGATCTCTCTAGCTATGCCACAACAGCTAGCCTTGCCTCAGTTGCCACCTCTGGCGCATACAGCGATTTAACTGGGACACCTAGTTTGTCCAGCTATATCGCACTGACTGACTTGTCTGTAACTAATAATGCAGCATCAGGTAGCGGCTCACTGGCATACAATAACACCACAGGCGTCTTTACCTTCACACCCCCTGCCTCTAGTGGCGGTGGTTCAGCACCAGCTTGGTTAGCCGCTTCAAATACTACTGCCGCAACAGCGAGTGGCATTAACAGTATCGCTATTGGTGAAGGGGCAACAGCGACTGCCCTCAGAACACTGGCGGTTGGCCTTAGTGCAGATTCAACAGACCAATATGCAGTAAGTCTAGGCCACTTTGCAGAAGCGTTGGCAGAGAGCAGTACCGCGCTTGGTTACGATACAAATGTTTCATCCACCCATACATACAGTACAGCTTTAGGGCGTGGTGCGACCACTACAGCCTCAAGGCAGTTAATGCTTGGTCAGGCTAACACAAGCGCGGGCTTAACCAGCATCCAAGTGGGTAACACAAACTATACCCCTAGCAATTCGATGGACTTAACTACCAAAAGCTATGTCGATACAGCAGTGGCTGGCGCAGGTGGCGGTATCGCACTGACTGATTTGTCTGCTAACATTGGTGTAGCTTCTGGCAGTGGCTCACTTGGCTACAACAACACGACAGGCGTTTTCACATATACACCGCCCGACTTGAGTAGCTACGCTACAGCATCAAGCACAACCACTTTTACAAACAAATCTGGTAACATTTCACAGTGGACGAATGATAGCGGTTATCTGACTGCCATCACAGGACAAAGCCTCTATAGCCTGTCCAACGTTAATACCAGTTCCAGCCCGACAGACGGCCAAGTTTTAACGTGGGATAACACCAACTCTTATTGGAAACCAACCACAGTTTCAGCCGGAACATCCTTCGCTGCTGCGGATTATGTAAAGGTAGACCCATATTTCGCAAATCCTGCAACAGTGTCTGGGTCAGACTCGATTTCAATTGGCCGTAATACACAAATCGCATCTGACTATTCAGTTGCACTGGGGTCTACAGGATTTACGACTTCTGGTGCGAACTATTCAACTGCAATTGGATATAATGCAAATTCGCAATCAGCAGGTGGTGTTGCTATAGGTGCTTTAACTGGTGTTGGCACTAACGAAAGCTATAGTACCGCTCTGGGATACAACGCTGGGGCAACAACCACTAACCAATTAATGCTAGGTGCAAACAACGCAACTTACGGCTTTACCTCAATTCTGGTTGGTAACGCCAGTTACACACCTACGCAAAGCATGGACTTAACAACCAAAGATTATGTCGATACTGCGGTAGCTGGAGGCGGTGGTGGCGGTATCACTGGTATTACATTCCAAGCGGACACAGGTGCAGCGACAGTAGACACAAACGATTTCTATGCTATGGCTATGGGTGGTTCAGCACACGCTAATGGCCTTGCTTCTGTTGCGATTGGTTATCAAGCACGAACCAATGGCAATAGTGCAATCAGTATAGGCCATGATGCTGGATATGATGGGGATGACCAGCAAGGAATAGCTATTGGTTATTCAACCGTAACAAATGGTCAAAATAACTACCCAATTGCGATTGGCTACAAAGCAGAGTGTTTAGGCGGCGGCGGTATTGCGATTGGCAGTGGCTATTCAAGTGGTAGCAATCATTATTACGCAAGAGCGAGCCTTAATTGTGTAGCAATCGGAATGTCAACCTACACTTACGGCACTTCTGTGGCTGTAGGCCATCAGGCTTGGGCTAGTGGAGTAGGAAGCACCTCGTTAGGCCGTTCGGCATATTGTTCGGCATCTAATGCAACAGCGATTGGCCAACAAGCGCAATCGACATCTGCAAACAAATTCGTTCTAGGAAACAGCAGTGTTACCGACTTGCGATGCCAAGATACCAGCATTTCATCTGTCTCAGACAGACGAGACAAAACGCAAATCGAATTACTGGCTGTAGGCTTGGACTTTGTGAACGCAGTTGAGCCTAAAGCGTTCTACAAGAACAACCGCAACGAATACTATGTGCCAGCGTACACTGACGAGCAACTTTCTGATGACCCTGAATTAGAGCAAAGCTACACGTTTAATCAGTCGGACTATGAAGCGGCTACGAAGAAGTTTGAAAAGCGTGAGTTTGGTTTTGTAGCTCAAGACGTAGCGGCTGAATTACCATCGCAATACTCAGATGCGCGTGTGAGCTTTGCTGAGACAGACGATTTGCAAGGGTTTGATGTTCAGCGTTTTACAATGGGCGATATGACCCCAATTCTGTGGAAGGCATTGCGTGAACTGAGCGACAAGCACGACCAGTTGCAAAGCGACTATGATGCACTGTTGGCGCGTGTGGTTGCGTTGGAGAATGCTTAATGAACCAGCATGACATCTTGATTGCTACCGGGGGCGTCAGTAGCCCCCTTTGGCTGCCCGCCCTTAACCAGTGGATCGCGCTAGTGTTAGGGCTGGTCTCTATTGTGTATGTATGCACCAAACTTTGGAGAGCTTGGAAAGGTAAATGAAATGGTAGACCCGGTTACCGCAGCGCTCACTGGAATAGCCTTAGTAACTAAAATCGCGGATGGTATTAAGCAGGGGATAAACGCATACAACAGCGTCAGTGAAATGGGTGACCAGTTAGAGCTACTATTCCAAGGTGAACAGCAAGCCATGGCCGCCCGCAACAAGCAAGACAAGCACAGTAACTTCAGCACTCAAAACGTAGCTCAAGAGATTATCGACCACAAGCTGGCACAAGAAAAGCTGCGCCAAGTTGGCGTGGAAATCGATATGCGTTTTGGCCATGGCACTTGGCAGATGATACTCGCTGAACGTCAGCGTAGAATTCAAGAAGCGCGTGAAGCAGCCAAGAGAGCTGCAATGGAAAAGCGCAGACAACAGCATGAACTAACAGAAACAATCAAATCTATCGCAATAGCATTAGGCTGCGCGGCTCTAATGTCATTAGCGTTTGTGGGAGCATTCATATGGACTTAGCGAAAGTAAAGAAACGGCTGATACAAGAAGAGGGCAAGAAGCATTTTCCCTACCGTTGCAGTGCAGATAAGATTTCAATAGGCGTGGGGCGCAACTTAGAGGACAGGGGTATCTCTGATATCACTATCGACCAGATGCTAGATGAGGACATCGATATCTGCGTGGGAGAGCTGCGGCAGAACCTCAGCTGGTTTGATAACGCCCCATCCGGGATACAAGATGTACTCATCGATCTGGCCTTTAATATGGGCGTACCGAAGCTGCTCACTTTCGTTAAGACTTTAGAGCTGCTCCGTACATCCCAATATGACAAGGCTGCTGATGAGCTGCTACGCAGCCGCTACGCTGCCACGCTACCCAACCGCTCAGGCCGGAATGCAGAAATGATACGCGGCCATGCCGATTGAATTGCAGTACTGGCTGGTGGCGATGGTCACCTTAAACACACTCATAAACGTCATTGTCTTTTTACGTCACAGGTTCAGGAGAAACTGAATGTATTATGCAATGGTATTCTTTTGTCTAGCCGCTGGCGATTGCGTAGTGGCTACGGATAATTATAGCCCCCATCATACACAACAGCAGTGCGCTGCACGGCTAGCAGATATGCAGAAGCATATAGCAAATGTAGCACCATTCGCAGAGATAAAAGGGGCTGTCTGCAAGCGTGAAGGAAGTTCAACATGATACAAGCTCTTATACCCGCAGTTAGTGGCATCCTTGATAAGTTTGTACCTGACGCTGACACAAAGCAGAAGCTCTCATTCGAGCTGGCCACCATGGCCGATAAACACGCTCAGGAAATAGCCCTTCAGCAAATAGAAGTGCTGAAAGCAGACGCGAAGGGCAATTGGTTTCAGTCCAGCTGGAGACCCCTTATTGGGTGGATCTGTGGCATATCGCTAGCAGTGAATTACATGGTCTCGCCAATCGCTGCCGGGTTTGGTGTGACAATCCCCCAAGCTGACATGAGCGTAATGATGCCACTTATGTTTGGTATGTTAGGCATCTCTGGAATGCGGAGCTTTGACAAGTCGAAGAGGACTGACACTAAATGACATATACTATGGAGCGCATCTTAGCATGGAAACTACTGCCCCGCGCAGTGATGGCTGTAATGCTATATATGTATGTAGAGGTGCTATACTGGTTCATGGCGCTGCCTCAAGATGAGGTAAGCACACAGGCTACCGCTCTGACTGCTACCGTCACAGGTGCCATCAGCGGTGCCTTCGGACTTTGGCTTGGCAACGAGAAGAGTTAATGGCGGCAGGTGGTTCAACTTTAGCCGCCTAAGAAACCGCAGACGTAGGCAACCGTACAGATCCCCTGTTGTAGTCTATTAGCAGTCTTTTTGTTTTTTACTTATGTCCCCCTATATGTATGCGTTTGACACTATTGAGCCAATGTGGTATGATCGGGTCATCTACTTGTGCGGCCAGCTGACTTCTAATCAGCAGGTTGGGGGTAAGAACCCCAGTATTTCCCTAAGATTTACACACAAGTAGTTCCATAATGTGAAATAAGGAGCTACGAATCACATGGGTAAACTATTCAAACAATCAAAGCCAAAGTCTGCAAGCTGGCGTACAGCCAAGCTGTTTAATGTCGATTTGTATATCAATCGGCTGCCAATATGTGGCGGTAGAGCTTGCTGGGTCATCGTAGGCCGTAAGCACGTTCGTATCTGCGAAGCATTCTCCAATATCAAAATGAAGATTAGACGCGCTGAGTGGGATGCTCTGGGTAAGCGGGAGATTGCGTAATGACTTACTATCTCGACCCTTCAAAGAATACATATGAATACAATCTTTCAGTGGCACATGATATGTGTGCTGCTGAGCAGTTTGCTACCAAGCAAGCTCATAAGGATTGCCTTACACGTATCCAACGCGCTTACGAGTGCTTGCGTGAAAAGCGTGACCTGAAGGCTCTAGAAGCTGCCGGGTACAATTGGTTCGACATTCCTATGGAGCTGCGTCATTGCCGCCATGAGAAGCACTTCGACTTGCTATGTGCCGCTTTAGGTAATGACGCTGCCGGGAGAGTGTTCTACCTACAGCGTGAGCAGCAGCGTATCAAAGCAATGCCTATCGTTAAGCCTACTCCTAAGCCTAAAGCCCCAGCCCGTACAACAGAGCGTCAAGCTACCCATGCTGGCTCATGTCAGATATGTGGCCGGAAGCATAAGCTGGATGTAAAGACAGGCCGGATTGCAGCTCATGGGTACACCTTAGAACATGGCTGGCAAAATGGTGTCTGCATTGGTAGCCATAATCTGCCATACGAGCGCAGTGCTAATAAGCTGGTTTGGTTTGTATCCCATTTAGAGGGGATGCTGCAAAGGAACAACGATAGATATGCGACAGCTATGGAGAAACATGGCCTCACACCGCAAGTAGCACAGTTGGGGGTAGACCTCGACAATATCAAAAGAAACCTTAACGCAGTTAAAAAGCGTATCGAAGCTTTCAAGCCTAACCAGCCCCTGACACCAGTTGAGGAGTTAGTGTAATGATTAACTATAACCGCTTGGATAATAACCCCCAGAACAAAGCCTTCGTAGATGATATCTACGGGGCTACCATCCAGCACCCTTTCTCACATTGGCTCCGGGTGTTCCTCGATAACCAAGGCCGGGCTGTAGCAGCTATCGAGCTTACTGATGACCATAAAGACGGTGAGATGACACTGGGCTTTATACAGTCACTGGATAAGGGACAAGGCTATGGCAGCTACGCCCTCAGCCTGTTTATGAAGATAGCCACCCGGCATAACATGATCATTCATCTGACAGCAGACCGCTGCGGTAACGATGGCCTGAGCCAAGCTAACCTAAAGCGCTGGTATAAGCGCCACGGGTTCCACTTTGAGCGGAATGGCCGGGACGGGGTTGCCTATTGCATGAGCCGGGAGTGGATGCAGGGCTGCCGGGAACTGGGTGACCTATACGCATAAGATTAGCTGATTGGAGTACATTTTAATGAAAGTAACTAAACTTAAAAAAGGCTACCGCATCAATTTGTCAGATACAGAGATGTCAGTTCTAAAACACATTAATCGGGAAGGTCTGCAAAGCTATCTTGAAGTGCTGGCTACGATACACGGAAATCAAACAGGTCTAAATTCAGCACAGAAACGAATACTCACTGAAATACAAACCATGAAAAGAGAGTGGCTGTAAAATGGAACGCAAAGGAGCGCTTCAATGTTAGTAAAAGATTATCTCAATAAGAATTCACATCGTATCTGGAAAGGTACAGCTAAGCACCGGGCAGAAGCATTTAGACGGGTTGAGCAATTCTGTAGCCTCAATCCGCAGATAGAAATAAAGAATGTAACCGCTCAGAAGCTTTATGACTTCATGGACACTTTAGAGCTGCGTAAGGGGCTATCTAAGGCCAGCGTAAATAGGTACGTGGCAGCTGTATCCCGGCTGCTCACACACGCCCGTAAGAGCGGCCTTGAGCATCAGTATTTCGAAATCGAAACGCACCGGGAGAAGAACCGCATCAGATACTTTACTGCTGAAGAGTTGGTAAAGATAGACAATTACATCAACAGTAACCGCATAGAGAGCTGGTTCCGTGACATGTGCATACTTGCGCGGTTTACAGGGCTACGCCATGGCGAGATCCAAGGTCTCATAAAAGGCACTAACGCCTATTTGGAGCGTGATCAGGACGGTATTCTATGGGTAGACCTGCAAGATACTAAGAATGGTGATGACCGCTCAGTGCCAATTATCGAGCCCAGAGCCGTACAGGCAGCGCTTAATTTACAAGGTAGTGCCTATAGCGAAAAGGTTTTTTATCGACTTTGGGATCGAATGCGTTATTTAATTGCGAAGGGCGATAAGCAATTTGTGTTTCATGTATTCCGGCATACCGCTGCATCACATATGGCTAATGAGCTGAAACTTAATAGTGATATCATTGGTCAATGGCTAGGGCATAGGAACCCGGCTACTACCGCTAAATATATCCACATTAAGCCATCAAGTATGCGTTCTATCGCTGCTGATTTGGCTAAGAGCGCGTGAGGGTAAACAAATGGATGATGTAGAAAAGAAATTACATAAAGGTTATGCACTTGCTTTAGCGGCATGGCAGCTAGAGATTTATCAAGCACGTAACCAGCGCGATGCTACTCCTATTCAGCGGTATTTCAATTCGACACCAGCAAGAAATGCAATGTCACGACTTATGTTTGTTGCTGCTCATGACAACCGGGTTTACACAAAAAGCATCATAGCCAAAGAGTTGCAAGTCTCTAGACAGGCAGCTGCGAAGATTGTCGAAGAGTGTTTGGCTGAAGGCTGGATCGAAGAGGATGGGAAGGGCTACAAGGCCGCACCACCGCTCGTAAATCAACTATTCGACTACACTGAATTCCACATATCTTCAGTGCAGAGAAAGCCGATAAGGTACTGGCTAAATGCTATGGAAAACTACCAAGTTGCTATGGGCAAAAGTAGCCTAACGGGTGGTAACTGAGTTACATAAAAAGGTTAAACTGCTTGCTTTGATTTAGCGTCATTTATAGGCGATAACTGCATCATCAAAAGAAGGAGCTGAACATGATTTCTATTTACAAAATGGCTGGGATGACAACAGCACACTGGGAAAACATACCACATGCCCCACCCCGCATGTATCGTGGTTTATATCAGCAATTTGCTTCAATCCATTATGGTTGGAGTACACTTTTTAGTAATCGTAAAATATCCAAAATGCCCCTATTCAACAGGGGCTACACTGGTACGCCCGGCCGTACTCCCACCCTTAATTTATCTTATGCGTTCATTGGATTACTTACATCCAACAACCCGCTAATCGATACAACCTCTTCTCACTGAAACACCCCTAATTACTACAGTTTTAGTTATGTCCCCCTAACGCCTATCCACGGGGGGACAAAGAGGAGCTTTATCAAATGTACAAAAGGTCAACTTTAGACCAGCTTCAGCGTGAGCATTCCATGCTGCAAGATGGTCACGATAGATTTATGCAGCGGCAAGCTGCTTTGAAAGACTTAAATATCGACAAAGCGCATAGCCAAGTGCTGCAAGCTGCAATCACAAAGGTCACAGAAAACATTAGAGCCCGGCTAGAAGAAGCCAGAGAGCCTAAGCAGCATAGACCCTATAAGTGGGTAAGTGACCTTGGCACTCTTAATCCTGAGCTACTAGCTTACATTGGTTTGGTGTGTTGTATGGAAGGTGTAGGGCAGCGCTCTACGAGAACCAAGGTTGCACATAGCATTGGTATGCGCGTTGAGATGGAGCAGTTTGCTATCAATCTTTATGCTCAAGATAAAGATTTGGCTAAGCGCATAACTAAAGAAGTCGAGGAGAAGATTAGTAGCAGTTGGAAACGTAGAACAGTACTCAAAGCTGAGGCTGCAAAGCATGGTTTCGAGCATAAGAAGTGGGACACTGAACGTCAGATCCAAGCAGCTGCACCTATCCTGTCTGCAATTCTAGAGGCGTCTGAGGTATTCGAGATTTACGATGTGCGTGGCAAGAAGGGTAAAACCTTTTACTATATCGGACTGTTAGAAGCCGCTTCAGAAGAGATTGCAAACATCAACCAGAGAATAAGCTGGAGTGAACCTCTGTTCACACCAATGCTCACAAGGCCGCGTGATTGGACTGCACAAAACAGCGGCTGCTATCTAGACCCATCTCTGGCGATGCTTACGCCACTGGTGCGTAACCCATCACGTAAACAGCGTGGTATGATTAATGCTGCGCTTAGGAGTGGCCGGATGCAGCCAGCTCTGGATGCTATAAATGCTATTCAGCGCACCGGGTACCAGATTAACCCATACACAAATGCTGCAATGCGTTGGGCGTATGATAACAATCTTCAGCCTAGTGATACTTTCCCACTACGGGAAAAGCTAGACTATCACAAGTACCCGGATGACTTTGATGAGCTTCCGGGAGATGAGAAAGCTGCACACGCATTGAAAGCACATGAGATTAGAACTCTTAATCGTGAGATTGATAGTGGCCGCAGCCTGATGGCTAATGACCTCGCACAACTGGACACGTTAGTGGATGAGGATGAATTCTTTATACCTCATTCGTTTGACTTCCGTGGCCGGGTCTATCCTATTTGTATGCTAAACACGCACCGCAGCAGCCATATCAAATCGCTATTCCTATTCTCTAAAAAGCTGAAACTTGGTGAACGCGGTGCATACTGGCTGGCTGTACAGGTTGCCACTACTGGCGATTTCAACAAGCTGAGTAAGGCTAGTTTTGCTGACCGGGTAGCGTGGGTCATGGACAACGCTGAGCGCCTCGCACATATCGGCAACGACTTCGAAGCCACCTACGCTGACGGGCATGATATCTGCTGGGGTGATGCTGATAAACCATTTGAGTTTCTAGCAGCATGTAGAGAATTCTACGGGTTTTGGATGCACGGTATCGAGCATCAGAGTGGGCTGGCTATTAATCTCGATGGCAGCGCTAGTGGCATTCAGCATTTTGCTGCGGCTACTCGCACAAGCCGGGATGCCGCTTTGGTCAATCTGCTGCCAGCTGATAAGCCACAGGACATTTATCAGGTAGTAGCTGACCTGACCGCTGCGCGTATGCAAGATGATACAAGCGTAGAGGCACAGGAATGGAAGCGGTTCGGTGTAGGACGCAAGACGGTCAAGCGTAACGTAATGACCTACTGCTACAGCTCTAGCTTGTATGGTTTTACCGACCAGCTGATGGATGACTTTATGAACCCGCTCAAGCGTGATGTAACTAAAAAGCTATTGAACAAGCATCCTTTCAGTAATCCACTTTCAGCTGCCCGGCTGCTAGCCCGTAACAACATGGAAAGTATCCGTGAGGTGGTAGATGGTGCGCGAGAAGGGATGGCATTCTTCCAGCAGCTGGCCAGATGTATGGGGGCAAGGAATGAGACTGTCAGCTACTTTACGCCCATAGGCTTCCCTGTAGATAACAGCTATTTTAAGAAGCTGAAAACAGAGCTAAAGATTTATCTTTACGACAAGAAAGCTGAATCAGAAGTTAAGCGTACAAAGATGGTTTTACGGAAGGACAACTTCAAGGCGGTAGACACTAAAAGCTGCGCCTCAGCTGTTGCCCCAAATATCATTCACAGCTTGGATGCAAGCCACCTATGCGAAACGGTGCTGGCATGTCTGACTGACCGCAATCAGGTTACTGACTTCATTTTGATACACGATAGTTTTGGCACTCACGCTGCCAATACCGATACGTTATTCAAATTGGTGCGGCAGACATTTGTTAACCAGTACGCTGAAAGGTGCATTTACACAGATATAAAGCAGCAGCTCATAGACCATTACAAGCTTAATGATGAAGAAATCGCAGAGCTACCTGATGTACCAACGAAGGGTGACCTCAAGCTTGAAGATGTAATTAGCAGTGATTATTGCTTTGCGTGACCGGGAACACTTATGTCCCCCTTACGCCCATACTGCTAAAACCAAAAAGGAATTAATTAAATGCACCCAAGAGAACGGGTGCTGGAGTTAGCAAAAAGGCTCCGACAAAGAGACAAACCAATACCAACTGACCTAGCCGCTCAAGCTGAGCTGCTGGGTCTTTTTGTTTCTGAGTTGGAAGAAAAAGCGACACCCGCACTGAGAACCAAAAAGCCAAAAGGTAACAAGGAGAAACAAAATGGCGAAAACACTATTTACCACACATAAAGGCACAGCTGTTTACCCATACGTAAACAAGCCCGACACGTTTGGGCAGGGAGACCCTAAGTATAAGGTGGGCATCCGTGTGCCAGTGGAGCAAATGAAGGAACTGAAAGACCTTTGTATGCAAGTGGCAAAGAATGATTTTGGCGAGAAGAGGGCTAAGACAGCTCGTATGCCATTCAAACAGACAGATGATGATGCAGAAGCAAACATGATTATCATCAATGCTAAATCACAGTACCAGCCAAAGGTCTATGACAGCACTGGTGCCTATATTCCAGCAGACCAATTACCACAGATCTGGGGTGGCAGCATTCTGAAGATGGGTGGCGTAATTAACACTTATGACCTCAGTGGGAACACAGGTGTGTCACTGCTGCTCACTAAGGTTCAAATCGTTGAGCTGGTAGAGGGCAACGGTGGTGATGATGGTGGTTTCGATGCTGAAGAAGGTGGCTGGACTGCCTCAGAAGGGACTATGAGCGATGGCGCGGAAGAAAGCTCCGAAGAAGAACCAGAAGAGAAAGGCTTTGCGGCCAACTTCTAGTTCTACACGGGCTAGAGCCATAGCAGCTGGCTACCGCTCCGGGCTCGAAGAATGCACCTCTAGGCAAATTAAAGAGAGCGGCCTAGAGGTGCTGTTCGAAACCGACAAACTGGCCTTCGAGTGGCCAGCCCGGCTGGCGAAATATACACCAGACTTCAAGCTCCCCAAGCCGGGGGGCTTTTTTTATATCGAAACAAAAGGACGCTTCACTGTCGCAGACAGGCAAAAGCACCTGCTCATTAAAGACCAATGCCCAGAGATAGACCTGCGCTTTGTATTTAGTAATGCGAAAGCAAAACTGTACAAGGGCAGCCTTACTTCTCTGGCCATGTGGTGTGACAAGCACGGTTTCAAGTGGGCGCATAAGACCATTCCTGATGAATGGCTGGAGGAGAGCAAAGATGGAATACAATCACACGGAGATGCTCAAGTACGGCATCGAGGAAGCTGAAGGCAGGTTTGTAGGGCATGAGCCCTGTGACCTGTGTAACAGCAGCGATGCTAGAGCAGTTTACGACAATGGCCACAAAGGTTTCGCTACGCACTGCTTCAGCTGTAACACGCACAAGAAGTTTGATACCGACTACCAACCCCTTACGCAGGGAGTTGGCAAATCCAGTTTATCGGCAGAGGAAGAAACCTTCCAAAAAGACCTACTCACGGGCAGCTATGAAGCGCTCCCGGCTAGAGGACTGAGCCAAGAAACCTGTAAGAAGATGGGTTATGAGGTTGGTACTTACAACGGTGAGCCAGTGCAGATTGCGTCATACTATGATGCGAATGGCGTAAAGATTGCCCAGAAGATCCGCTTTAAGGATAAGCGGTTTAAGGTGGTAGGCAAGGGCGGTAAGCTGCCCCTGTTCGGTTCACACAAGTGGTCTAAGGGTAGTAAGCTTATTATTACCGAAGGCGAGATAGACGCCTGTTCCATCGCGCAAGTTATCCAAAAGCTGCCAGTATGCTCACTGCCTCAGGGCGCTCAGGGAGCTGTCCGGGCAATCAAGGACAACTGGGATTACGTGAACGGCTTCGATGAGATTGTACTTTGCTTCGATATGGATGAGCATGGCCGCAAGGCTGCCCAGCAAGTTGCTGAGCTGCTCCCGGTTGGTAAAGCAAAGATATGTAATCTTCCCCTAAAAGACGCAAATGAGTGTCTGATGGAAGGCAGAGGCAGAGAGATTGTCAGTGCCGTGTTTGAAGCTAGAACCTTCAGACCAGATGGCATTGTGGCCGCTGCCGACATCCGGGATGCCTTGGCAGTGGCTGATGCGGCCTCAGCCATCAGCTACCCTTACAAAAGACTGTCAGAGATTACTCTGGGCTTGCGTAAAGAGGAGCTTGTTCTGCTAAGTGCTGGCACGGGTGTCGGCAAGTCTACTCTAGCCAGAGAGATAGCTTACAAGCTGCACATGGAAGGCCACCGGGTAGGTATGATTATGCTCGAAGAGAGCAACAAGAAAACCATCCTGTCTATGGTGGGCATCCACATGAACAAGAACATAGCTGTAGACCGGGAAGGTGTAGAGCTGGCAGATATCTATCAGTCATTCGATGAGATGTTTGATGGTGACAAGCCAATGTACCTGTTTGACCACTTCGGCAGCAGCGAGGTGGATACCATCATCCAGCGCATCCACTATATGGCCAAAGCTCTTGATGTGGAGTGGATCATACTCGACCACATCAGCATCATGGTCAGTGGGCTGCACGTAGGTGATGAGCGCAAGGCTTTAGATGTAGCCGCTACAGCTCTCAGAACAGCAGTCAGCCAGCTCAAGATAGGCATGATTATGGTGAGCCACCTGAGGCGTCCAGAGGGCGATAAGGGGCATGAGGAAGGCGCTAAGGTACGCCTGAACCAGCTGCGTGGTACGCACGGTATTGCCCATGTCAGTGACATTGTTATCGGGCTGCAAGTTGACCCCGATGACCCTGATGGTGACTACCGTTATCTGCACGTTCTGAAGAACCGCCACACAGGTGAATGCGGAGTAGCCGGGAAGGTTAAATACATACGAGACAGTGGCCGCCTATTGGATGCTGCTGATACGTTTTAAGGAATACAGGCCGCACGGGGCTTTGTATTAGGGCTGAGTAAGCCTCGCCTACAATCCGTGCATAAGAGAAGCTAGACGAGAAGGGGTGTCCTGAGGGATGCCCCTTTTCTTTTTGCTTCAAACAAGGAGAGAGCAAAATGAAGAAGAACGCAGCAGACATGACAGTCGAAGAATTCAAAGAGTGGGTAGAGAATAGCCACTCACGCTTGCACACATGGATCACAAATACGCAAGGCCGCAGCAGCTATATTTGCAGCCAGAATGCTAAGTCGTACAGCAACCTGTACAAGCCGACACCATTTACAAATCAGACGCGCAGAGCGATGAATCGGGGGGCATCTAAATGGAAGCCTTAGTTCACCGCAATGACCGCGCAGAGGCAGGTCAGACCAGCGTAGAGCGGCCTGAACGCCTTGTATTCGATATTGAGACAGATGGCCTTGTAGCAACCAAGGTTCACTGCATTGTTATTAAGGAGATGGGTACTGGTTACGTTCAGACCTATGCCGGGGACAGCCTTCTTTGGGGTGTACATCGGCTAGCGGTAGCTGATGAGCTTATCGGCCACAATATCATTTCCTTCGATATTCCCAGCCTTCAGAGGTGCTTCCCTGAATTCGCACCTAAAGGCAAAATCACGGATACGCTTGTTCTATCACGGCTAATCCGTGCCGACCTCAAGAATGAGGACTTTGAAGCTAACTGGTCAGACGTTCAGCTCCTCCCGAAACGTCTGTACGGTTCCCATAGCTTAGGGGCGTGGGGTATGCGGATAGGCCTTTTTAAAGGGGACTATGATGGGGGCTGGGAAACCCTTTCACAGGACATGCTGGACTATTGTGTACAGGACGTAGAGGTAAATCACGCTCTGCTGCTGCACCTTAATCCTGATGCCTACAGTCAAGAAGCAATCGACCTCGCACACCGTCTTGCAACCTTATGTGACCAGATAGGTAACTACGGCTGGACATTCGATATGTCTAAAGCAGTAGAGCTATATGCTGAGCTATCAGAACGCAGGGGGGCTATCGAGGCTAACTTACAGGACTTGTTCGAGCCTTGGGAAATCCATGAAGAGTTTATCCCGAAGGTCAATAACAAGAAGCTGGGTTACACAAAGGGTGAGCCATTTACCAAAGTGAAGGTAATACAGTTTAACCCTAACAGCCGCAGACACATTGAGCGCTGTCTCCGGGCTAAATACAATTGGCAGCCTAAGCTGATGACAGCGCAAGGCCATGCACAAATCGATGAAAGTGTACTGGCCGGGTTGCAATATCCAGAGGCACAAAAGCTAGCTGAATTCTTTATGGTGCAGAAACGCATCGGCCAGCTGGCTGAGGGCAAACAAGCGTGGATGAAGCTACAGAAGAATAGGAAGCTGACCCACCAGATTGTCGCTCAGGGTACTGTGACCGGGAGAGCAGCGCATCGTAATTGCAATTTGGGACAAGTGCCAGCCACCCGGCTGCCATACGGTTCACAATGCCGTGAACTGTTCACAACGCAGCCCGGTTATAAACTGCTTGGGGCAGACCTCTCCGGGCTAGAGCTGCGCTGCCTCGCTTACTATTTGGATGACGCTAATTACACCCGTGAGGTGTTAGAGGGTGACATACACAGTGTAAACCAAGAAGCTGCCGGGCTGCCCGACAGAGATAGCTCGAAGCGTTTTATTTACGCCTATCTGTATGGTGCCGGGGCATCCAAGATTGGTGAGGTTGTTGGTGGTGGCCTGAAAGAAGGTAAGCAGCTGCTAGCCAACTTTAATGAGCGTATGCCAGCACTGGGAAGGCTGCGTAGAGCCGCTGAGAAAGCCGCTGAACGCGGTTACGTCAAAGGGCTAGACGGTAGGCACATTAAAATAAGAAGCCAACATAAAGCCCTTAATTCCCTATTGCAGGGAGCTGGTGCAACTATCAGCGCCCAATGGCTACTCAACATTCAACAAGCAATCACTGAAGCAGAACTCGATGCCAACATCATGGCTTGGGTACACGATGAAGTGCAAATCCAAATCAGAGAGAAGGACGCCCAGCATGTCGGTGATATCGCTAGAAGAGCAGCGCAAGCTGCGGGAGAAAAGTGGTTCCAAGGCAAAATCCCCATCGAAGCCGAATGGAAACTTGGACAAACGTGGGCAGACACACATTGATGCTGAAGCCTTCCATGAGACCCTACGTGTTTGGGTTGTATGTGCGGCAGCAGCTGAAGAACCATTCACCATCAAAAGTAGATTTGCCCGTGCAGCTGCCCAGCATATAGCGATGGCGGCCAGCATGGGTTTTATCTCAGTACAGCTTACCGCTGATAGTTTTGGTACGCGCTGGATGGTCACTGAGGATGGTTTGGAATTTCTAGCGGAAGGAGCGCAATACTTCGATGAACAAACTACTGATTGATGCAGACATTTATGCATATAGAGCCCTAGCCACAACTGAAGAAGAGACCAACTGGGGCGATGATGTATGGACGTTAAGTGCAGACCATAAACAAGCGCACACTGTGTTTGTAAATGAAATGCAAAAGATAACAGAAGAGCTTAACAGTGATGATTTGCTGTTATGTTTCAGCGGTAGCGACAACTTCCGCAAACAGATAAACCCCACCTACAAAGGCAACAGAAAGAACACTCGCAAACCACTAGGCTACGCGACTTTCGTTGAGAACCTTAAAGCTGAATACAATTGGCAATGCCATGACAATCTAGAGGCTGATGATGTTCTGGGGATGCTAGCTACCCGCCCGGACAATGCCGGGGGCTGCGTGGTGGTCAGTGAAGATAAAGACCTTATGACAATCCCCTGCAAGCTGTACAGGCCTCACGCTGATGAGCGCTTGGATATCAGCGAACAAGATGCAGACCGTCACTTCTTTATGCAGACGCTAACTGGTGACCCTACGGATGGCTATAAGGGCTGCCCGACAATCGGAGCTAAGAGAGCTGAGGCTATCTTAGGCAGCCGCCCTGCGTGGTCTCTAGTGGAGGCAGCCTTCATCAAGCAAGGCCTGACCAGAGAAGATGCGCTGATGCAAGCCCGGATGGCACGGATACTTCGTTGGTCTGATTGGGATGAAAAGAAACGTGAACCGATACTTTGGGAGCCTAACCGTGGAGCAGCATAAGCAAGACTTAATCACAGACCCAAGCCACTACCAAGGAGCTGGTGGCATGGAAAGTATCGAAGCCATCGAGGGGATGCTGGGCGATAATATCACAGCGTTCTACCGCGCCAATATCCTGAAGTATCTATGGCGCTATGAGAAGAAAGGTGGGCTTCAGGATTTACGTAAATGCCAGCAATACATCTCGCTGCTGCTCGATAAAGAGACAGCAATGGAGCTGCGTGACCGGGGCATTGATATTTCTAAACTTATGAATCAAACAGGTGCGATTAAATGAATAATTACTTACCAAGCGATTACCAAAACTTCATTCACAAATCACGTTACGCCCGGTGGCTGCCAGATGAGCAGCGCAGGGAAGAATGGCCGGAAACTGTAGGCCGCTATTTCGATTACATGGAGCAGCATTTAGGTGGCAAGATGGCTGACCGGGAGCAGCTAGAAGAGGCCGTGCTTAATCTGGAAATCATGCCATCGATGAGAGCGTTGATGACAGCCGGGAAGGCGTTAGACCGTAACCACGTAGCAGCATACAACTGCTCTTACATCCCTCTAGACCACCCCCGTGCATTTGATGAGCTGTTATATATTCTTATGTGTGGTACCGGGGTTGGCTTTAGTGTAGAGCGCAACAGCGTAGACCTGCTGCCCCCGGTGGCTAGTGAAATGCAAACTGTTGACACTATCGTAAAGGTTGAAGATAGCAAAGAGGGATGGGCTACAGCCTATAGGCAGCTACTTGAGTTATTGTGGGTAGGGAAAGTACCCGGTTATAATGTGGACGCTGTACGCCCCTCAGGGAGCCGCCTAGAGACTTTTGGCGGTAGAGCAAGTGGCGCTCAGCCTCTTGTAGATCTGTTCGAATTCACCATAAACGTGTTTCAGAATGCAGCTGGCCGCCAGCTCTATCCGATTGAGTGCCACGATATCGCCTGTAAGATTGGGCAGGTTGTAGTGGTAGGCGGTGTAAGACGCAGCGCCCTCATCAGCCTCAGTAACCTCAATGATGACCAAATGCGCCACGCCAAGGCTGGTCAGTGGTGGGAGAACAACGGGCAAAGAGCGCTAGCGAATAACAGCGCGACATACAAGCACCGCCCGGAGATGGAAACATTCATGCGTGAGTGGCTATCTTTGGTAGAGAGCAAATCAGGTGAACGCGGTATGTTCAACCGGGAAGCAGCACAAGTGAAAGCAGCTGAGAACGGTAGGCGTGACAGTGAGCAGCAGTTCGGTACGAACCCTTGTTCAGAGATTATCCTGAGGCCTTACCAGTTCTGTAACCTCACTGAGGTGGTTGTGAGGCCGCACGATGATGAAGCCTCACTGCTTCGTAAAGTAGCGCTGGCTACCAAGCTTGGCACATACCAAAGCACACTGACTAACTTTAAATACTTGCGTGATGTATGGCGTGAGAATACAGAACAGGAAAGGCTGCTTGGCGTGAGCCTGACAGGCATCATGGATAACCCCATGCTATCCTGTAGAGATCCACAGTACGGGTGGAATATCGTACCGCTGCTGGAGCAACTCCGGGGCTGCGCTGTTGAGACTAACAAGGAGCTAGCCAATAAGCTAGGCATCCCGCAATCAGCAGCCATTACATGTATCAAACCATCAGGCACAGTAAGCCAGCTAGTGGACAGTGCCTCAGGCATCCATGCCCGGCATAGCCGCTTCTATAAGCGTACTGTGAGAGCTGCTAATGATGACCCTATGACGCAGTTTATGATTGATGCAGGTATCCCGGCTGAGCCTGATGTAATGAACCCTGAGCGTACTATGGTGTTTACGTTCCCTATCGCTGCCCCGCACGGCATCGAGCGCAACGATATGACTGCCATCGAGCAGCTAGAGATGTGGCTGATGTATGCAAAGCATTGGTGTGAGCATAAGCCATCTGTAACCATCTCAGTGCGAGAGCATGAGTGGCTAGAGGTAGGCGCTTGGGTCTACAAGCACTTCGATTACTGTAGTGGCGTGAGCTTCCTACCTCACTCTGACCACAGCTATCAGCAAGCACCATATCAAGAGTGCAGCGCTAATGATATCGAAGAGCTGCAACAGCAGATGCCTACACGTATCAATTGGGCTGACCTATCACGCTATGAGGCAGAAGATAACACAACAGGCTCACAAGAGCTGTCCTGTACAGCTGGCGTATGTGAGGTAGTGGACATAGCCTCATAATGAAGAATAAGCCTGTAAACAACATTAAGTGCCAAGTATGTGACAAAGCTCCGGCTGTCGCATACCACGGCATCGCACCTATGTGTCCATCCTGTTGGTTCGACAGAGAGCGCAAGGTGACCGGGAACAAGATACCCACAAACCAAGCTCACTACTGGTCTAATACTGAAGGCTAGAAGAGAGAGAGACAGGTGAGCAGCAGTGGTATGTGCCATGAGATTGGCGCTATAATCCCCACTGCTGCCCATAGTAAGACCCATTTACTTATGTCCCCCTATCGTAGAGGAATACTCATGAGCCGCTGTAGTTGTACCACAGTGGCCTAAGCATATACAAGCGCCACTGATGTCACTGATGACCTATGATGGGTGCTGAGTATGCTGATGTGGACTGACGGGACTGATGTGGACTGAAGAGGCTTAGGTGGCGCTTATGTCCCGATTTGTATTAAAGACATAAAGCCTTACACTAATAATGTTCTGACGCTGGACGCCTAATGTCCTAATGTCAGTGGTATATCTGTGTCCCAGCTGGCCGTCTGATTATCAATCAGCCATCCACACTATCCATAGAATACAACCACATAGCAGCAACACCCCAGCAATTCTGCGGGTTTGGTACCATACGCTGCTTATCGACCCCCCGTACCTTTGGCCAGACCTCGACTTCAAAAAGCCGTTAAAGTTGCTTGTTGTTGTTGTTGTAGTCAGGCCTTTTTAATCAGAGCGCTCAAATGGCGCACAAGAGGTAAATCATGGCACTAGAGACCGCCAATAACATCTCCCAGTTGGTCACAACCAACCCAGCAGCCACTGATGGTCTAGGGCAAGCTGATGACCACATTAGACTTATTAAGGCAGCTCTAAAGAATACCTTTCCGAATATCCAAGGTGCAGCCCTCATTTCACACACAGAGCTTAATGCGCTCACTGGCGGGGCAGCTGCCTCTTCTACCTCACTAAGCACATCAGATGCCTTTGTCGTGAACTACAATGGCACGATAATGCAGGCATCTCTGCTAGAGCTTATTAACTTCATGGCTAATAATCTACCTGTCAGCAGCAGCATGATTACTGATGGCACTATCCAGACAGCTGATATTGCTGATGGGGCTATTACTGCTGCTAAAATGGCTAGCAGTGCTGTAACCCCCGCTGGCATCATTAGCCCATATGCAGGGACTACAGCCCCAACCGGGTGGCTCTTATGTGATGGCCAGCTGGCCTCTAGAACCATCTACAGTGGGTTGTTCAGCGCTATAGGTACTACCTATGGGGCAGGGGATGGCTCGACTACTTTTAACATCCCAGACCTCAGAGGCCGTGTGATTGCCGGGCAAGATGACATGGGGGGTACGTCAGCCAACAGGCTCACTGGGCAGACCGGGGGCATCGATGGAGATACCTTAGGGGCTACAGGGGGCGCAGAGACCCATACGCTGACCACTAGCGAGATGCCCGCTCACAATCACAGCGGTAATGTTGCCCTGAAAAGTAACTGGGAAGCTGGTACATCAAGCTTATCCCCGGTAGGCATACAATATTCTCGATACGATGGCAGTGGTTCATACCCAGCCCTAACTATAAGTAATACCGGGGGCGGTGCAGCGCATAATAACGTGCAGCCCACCATTATCCTCAATTACATCATCAAGACATAACCAAGCGAGGTAGCACTATGGCTTCAACAACATTGCCAGTGCGTAACCTTGGTTCAGTAGGGGTTATCACTGATATAAACCCTTATAACTTGCCGCTGGCTGGCTTCACAACTGCCAATAACGTGCGCTTTGATGAAGGTAAGATTAAGCGCTCAGTGGTCTTTAGAACCATCTATGATAACATCGAGGACTTAGGGAACGGTGTTTTACCAGCTAATAATGCTAGAGGCTGCTTAGGGGTAGTACCTAATACAGGCTTCGACAGCGTTGTAACAGTCTCCGATACTTTCCGGGTATTTGAGTACGCTAACGGCTCTCTTACTGATGCATCAGGCTCACTTTTAGCCCGGACAGCTATAGATAGCCCCTTTACTATGTGTGTGCTGGCTGATGTTGCTTACATCAATAGACCCGATGGAGTACCCGCCTTTAGGCTGCCCAGTGGCACTGTGTTTGCCAATCTAACAAACTGGAATACAAACTGGCGCTGCCATGCGCTGCGGCCATATGGTGACTTCCTAGTGGCCTTGAACATGATAGAGGGGGCTAATAGTTACCCTAACCGGGTGCGTTTCTCTGACCTTGTAACCGCTAACTCTAGCCCTACCACTTGGGATGAGCTGGATACTACGGCCTCAGCAGGGTTCAATGACCTAGTGCAGATGCAGACCCCAATCAAAGATGGCGCAGAATTAGGTACTAACTTTATCATCTACTCATCTACTGAAGTGATGCTGATGGAGTTCACTGGTGGCTCATTCATCTTCAACTTCCGCAAGCTCTTTAGTGATGATGGTGTAATTAACCAAAACTGCGTAGTTGAGGCTGACGGTAAGCACTTTGTTTTCGGTAATACCGATATCTATGTACATGATGGCACTACTAAGCAGTCTATAGCAGATGAGAAGGTGCGCCAGCACATCTATTCTACCCTGAATATTAAGAATGCTGACCGCTGCTTTGCATTGCAGAATAAACAGCTCAGCGAGATATACTTTTGCTATCAATCAGGCGATAGCAGCATTAGCTTCCCTGACAGTGACAGATGCAACCGCGCAGCTGTCTATAACTATCAAAACAATACTTGGGCATTTATGGACTTACCTAACGTAAGTGCCGGGACTACAGCTAACCTAAACACTGTAAGCACCTATGCTGATGCTACAGCCACCTATAACACAGTAGGCGGCTCATACTTCGAGCAAGGGGACAGCTTTGGACGGCATACCATCATGGTAGGCGATAAGGATTTATCTCATAACCTCACATATAATAAGCTGTTTGCTTTGGATTTGGCTGAGGAAGGCTCATCTATTGCTTTCGGTATTGATGAGGATGCCACTAAGCCGCCTGAATTCGAGCGTGTCGGTATAGATTTGGATGAGATGAAGCAGTCTATCGATGGCTACAAGGTGATAACAAGGCTCTTACCCCAGCTGTCTACAGTAAACACTGATAACACCTCTTTTAATTTTGAATTTGGTGCATCAGATATACCTAATCAAAACCCTACCTATGGCAATACAGTTACTTTCGATACAGCCACAGATTACAAGATTGATTCACGCGCTGCCGGGAGATACCTCAGTTACAAAGTGTCACTAGCTGACAATGATTATAAAGACTTCAGTTTCTCCGGGTTTGATATCGATGTAACGACCACCGGGAGTAAGTGATGACTGTTAATGAAAAGAGCAATGTAGTCATTCAGCCTTACAACAGGTCTAACGTGCCTCAGCTGGATGTTGATTTGCGTAAATACATTCAAGATGAATTGCAGCGGCTAGAGGCTAGTCTAAGGTCACTAAATGTCGCTGGCATAGAAGTACTAAATGAACCACCTCTAAACCCAGTACGTGGAATGGTGAAGTACAATGTCACCCCGTGGGATGCCTTAGGTAATGGCTCAGAGGGGCTAGTGGTCTTTAACGGTACAGCTTGGGCAGCTGTATGAGGCTGCCTGTCATAGAGCGTGATGCCTACACTGTATATTTACAGCCATATAAAGAAGAAGAGCAATTAAGACACTTTATCCACTGTGACATCCATCACCGCTGGACAAAGACTGTAAAGCAACAGCTGCAACAGGACTTTGAACTGTTCTGTAGCCTACATAAGCAGCCGCTTTATACACTTTCTTACACTTCAGACAACAAGCATCACAAGTTTCTGGTGATGTTTGGTTTCAAACTACACAAAGAAATGCCGCTCAGAAACGGGCGCGTAATGCTTCTTTATATTAAGCAAGGATATTAGCTATGGGAATGGATCCAGTAACAGCCGGAATGATAGGTAGTACTGTCATTGGTGGCGTGATGGGCAATAAGTCTGCTAAGGCAGATAGACGGGCGCAAGCTGATGCAAATAGAATGTCATCAATGCCATACATGGATGCCCGTCCGTACCTCAATGATGTATATTCTAGAGGACAGAATGCACTTGATGCAGCTGTAAATACTGGCGCTTACACTGGTCAAACCTATGCAGGTATAGACCCCTTCCAAGCTCAAGCAGCCCAGCAGCTAGGTTCAGCTGGACAGTTAGGCTACGCAGACGCCCTCAACTTCATGGGTGCTGGCCGGGGCTTTGCTAATAATTACCAAGACATTTACAACATGGCTAACAGAGACCAGCTGGCGGCTGCCACTGACTATGCCCGTAATAACGTAGAGCCACTGTTAGCTGTTGCTATGCGCGACCCATACCGCGCTTTGACTGAGCAGACACTGCCCGGCATCGATAGAATGGCTAGTGGCTCTGGCAATATGAATAGCAGCCGTGCAGGGGTAGCTGATGCGTTAGCGCAACGTGCATACGATGACCGCAGCGCTGATACAGCTGTAAGCCTGTTAGACCAGCTGACAAACCGTGGGCTGCAATCCCAGACCAATCAATTCAACATGATGAACAGCGCGAATGCCAACTTGGGCAATATGTATAACGCTGCGCTGGGTCAGGCAGGTACTTCAGCTGGGTTCATGAACCAAGGCGGTGGCATCCTAAGCACTGACGCGCAGAACCGCTTGAATGATGAAAAGGCGCGTTTCGAGGCTCAGCGTGACTTCGAAATGCAGCAGCTGAACAACTACAATACAGGCATCCTTGGTGGCCGGGGTGGTAACTCGCTCTCAGGCATCAACGCTGTAACCGCAAATCCGTTCATGGGAACTATGGGTGGTGCGATGATGGGTGCTGGTTTTGGTAGAGAATACGCCCCTACCATGTTCGGTCAGCAGAAGCCCATAGGCGGCTATAGCTATGGTGCGGGTAACGCTGGGAGCTTCGAGCGAGGCACGTTTAACCCTGTAAATGGTTATGGAGGCCTGTAATGAATTATGATCCAAGATATGGCGTTTATATGCCTGATGGAGCGCTGAGAGCAGCGGGTATTGGTAATACAAGTAACCCTGCAATATTGGCTCAGCAACCAGCTCTGATAGACCCGGCATCCATACCAGTACCAGCGCCACGCCCGGCACTCACTACAGGGCTTCCAGATACCGTGCATGAATATGATATGCCTATGCCAGCACCCCCAGCGCTGCTACCACAAGCCCCACCATCACGCCCGGCTAACCCTAATGCTGCCCCAGCTACAGCAGCCAGACGGGATGTAGTGCGGATGGCTCAAGGGCTTCCAGATATGCCTGAGCGCCCGGATATGACTTTATCTGGCGGTGAGCAGCTTATGCGTATTGGTGGTGCTATCTTAGGTGGCGCTCAGAAGGGCGGCTTGGCTGCGATGGAAGCTGGTAGCAATACTCTTGGTAAAATAAACGATTACAACCGGGCTCAGCAGCTTGCAGAATACACAGAGCAAGTGAATACCCGTAATGCGCTTGTAAAAGCTCAGCAAGAGGCTCGTAAAGCTGAGATGGAACGCCAGACAAAGCTTGATGTACAGCGCCTGAAGAATGAAAAGGCTGGTAAGGATAAAGATGCAAAGCCACCCAT